>Ga0315555_1000247_pt1 | contig 36480 bp, 37 predicted proteins | sample SalMarSW160380MG_FD_202113 | JGI IMG/M metagenome (GOLD analysis project Ga0315555, IMG submission 202113) | Salt marsh sediment microbial communities from the Plum Island Ecosystem LTER, Massachusetts, United States - Salt Marsh Sediment SW1603-80 ... | reverse complement strand
ATTTTATTTGCAGCCTTATCTAAATAGCTCCTTCCTCTCCTTTCAACTTCGTCTTGTACAGCATTGCCAAGAATACGACGAATTATTCTTTTAATATAATACATGAACCCCATTGTGATTAGAATTATCTGTTTTTGGCTATTTTAACATTACTGTAGAAATTTGTATTTTTGATTATGTTAAATTATCTGTTTGAAATTTGGTTCATTATATTAAGAATGTTATTCATATTGGAAAACATAAATAAATATGGAAAAAAAAGATAATTCAGAGAATTGGTTTGACATCTGGATTCGGTTTTAGATTAATTCCAATTCTCTATTATTTCTTCTAAATCTTTTATAGCTTGTAATTCATTTTCTTTTATCTCGTTCAAGAGATTGGCGCATCTCTCTCTATTTTCTAAAGAAACGTCTTGATCACCAAATATTGGAAAATGATTAGCTAGTTCTTTGTATAGATTATCTATCACTTCGTAGGTTTTTGCAGCCTTTTCAATATGCTTTCCGAAGTTTTTATCACCATATTTCTTTGATAACTTGGTCAAGTAATTGAAGGCTGAGTCTCGAGCGCATAAATAGCAATCTATGAGATAGCCAAAAGCAAATTTAGGTATTTTTTCTTCTTCAGTTTCCATGATTTGCTTTATTAGCACATCATAAGCTTCAGGACCAGCAGCATAACCATCAAATGCTACCTCTTCTCCTTTAGCCATCTTTAATGCTCTCTCAATAGATTTTTTGTATTCTCTTTCTGAAGGATGCTTGTTTTCCTTTTCAAAAACAAACAATTCCATCATTCCTGCTGCTTGAAGCTTATTGTAAGCTATTGGGGTTTCTTCTTGTTTGAGTAATGTTCTAAAAGTACTAACTAAGTAAAAATCGTCTTGGTAACCATTTACAATACCATATTCAGGTACGGGTATTCCCCAAATTACTACAGGTCTATCATGTTTATCAATTGCTTCTTTTACCATATTGAAGAACTTTTTAGCTCGTTTTTCATCAGTCTCACTCAATGGCTTAGACGGATCTAAATCGCTTGGGAATCCTTCAAAATCAATATAATGGCTGAAATCCCAACCAAGCAATTCGGTAGATTCCTGGATTGTTTTCCAAGCTGCTAATGCAGTAGGTCCAGAAGGGCAAATTATCTCTTTGTTTGTGTTGATTAAGAAACCATATCCACTAAAAGCGGTAACATCATCTACATCCCATTCTTCACCAAGTGCTTGAAGAACTCCACTGATAGCAGCTGAATACGACAAGCCATGTGATTGATAGATTCCAACATTTGAAACTTTTTTTGTATTTTTAGTCATAATATCACCAAAATTTCTAAAAGTTGTATACTGTTTTTCTAGCAGTTCTCTTTGCATTATCTGATACTTTGTAGATTGATGGTAAACAGTAGCTATTTTGTTAATCAACTCTCTTCCATCAGTTGTAATCTCATAAGATCCTCTATCTACTCGTTTAATAACATAAGAAGAGAGCATAGTTTCTATATGATTTGCTAACGCAGTTTTACTTAATTCAGTAACTTTCTTTAATTCTGGAAAGGATTTTCTCCCATCTAGCAAAGCTCCTAAAATAAGTACTCTTTTACTATGAGCTAAAGCTTTGATTAGTTCAGCCATATCCTCATTCGTTGAGTCAATAAGTCTTTTTACCTCATCAATATACGGATCAAACATCGAACCACTAGAGAACGATTCAGTTTTAACTATATAAATATGTTCATCAATATTAACCTTATTTGACCTAATTTTAATGAACAATTTTGATTGTTTTATGCTGAGTTTTTATTTCCTAAGTTATTCCAGTTTGTCTTAACTCATCAGCTAGATTCATCTTCTTAATTTTACGTAACATTCTTGCTGTAGCTAACCATAATGTGAATAGAGAGATAAGAAAAACAAATGGCCAAGTAAACCAAGGAATTGTAGTTGGGATATAAAATCTACCTCCAGTAATATACCCCATTGTCCACCAAAATGTTAGATAAGCAATTGGGATGGTGAGAATAAGACTAACAAAATTGAGAATAGCGTTCTCCCAAAAGATCATTCTCCGTATATATTTTTTCTTTGTTCCTGTTGCTTTGAAAGCCAGAAAATCTTGCTGTCTATCCATAAAAGTGACATACATAGATTGAAAACTGAAAAGTACACCAATTAGTATTCCTACTCCTAGGAAGATAATCATTATTCCCAAGAATGCTTCCATCATAGCTAATGATGCTTTACGAGCTGTATCTGATTCAATCCAAAATGAAACATTGAAATAATTTTCAAATGTATCTTTTAGTGTTTTTAGATCTGTATTCTTATCTACAGTAAACATTATCCCGTTTACTCTATTTGGTAACAATCCGAAATAAAAACTAGCTCCACTATCTTGTAAAGCTTCATATGTCCATAATACTGAATAATCAATGAATTCACCTACTAATCCTACTATCTCGACTGTATAGTTAGCTAAGATTCCTACCTCTATTTGGTCATCTAACTTCAAATCATATTTACTAGCAATAGAATTCCCAAGGAGAATACTAGTATTTGTTAAATCTGATTTCCTATCTAAATTGCCTTTAATTACATTAAAAGACCTCAACGTTGAATTTTCTTGATAACAAGCAAGTTCCGTCCAACTCAATAATTCTCCATTAGATATTATTTTTGTATATACATCTACAAAAATCTCATGATGATTGATTTTTTGAAAAGTTTCTATACTCTCATTGTTTAGAATTTTGTTAATGTATGTCACAGGATACTGATTTTCTAAAATTACTTGAACATCGTACGTATTATACTCATCAAAATTCAATGTCATTACATGAAAGATGTTGTAAACCATTGCTAATGAGTTGATGAGAAAAATCATCGATGTTATCAAGGCAAGAATTGTTATCAAACTCTTTTTCTTCTTAAGAAACACTTCTCTAAGTGGAACTAACATGTATATCGATTTAAAACCAGGAATCCAACCAAATATTCTTTCTGCTAAAGTTTTATTAGCTTTCTTAATTCGAGTAAATGTAGCTGTCATCGCTTCACGAGGAGTGACTGTAGTTATAGTCCATGCGCTTAATATTGCGCAAATAACACATACTCCGAGTGTTATAACACCCGCATAAACAAATTCATCTGTTGGCAACGAGAGATCCAGTTGGTGAAAACCATACAGCTGTCCAGTCACCAGATATGCCATACCTATTGCCAAACCATAAGCAAGAGGGATGCCAAAAATGATTCCTAGAAGCGTAAGAATTAGCGTGATATTAATGTAATGAAGGAGAATTTTTCTCTTAGGGGAACCCATCGCTAAGAATAAGCCGATGTTTTTTCTCTGTGAATATATCATCTTGTTTAACGTATTAAAAATAATTACAATACATATAATAAGACCAATAATGCCAAAAACAGTACCCATCTTATCTAAAGATCCAGCATCTCCAAGGAAAAAGGTATATTCATCAGATTCGTCATAAATCACAAATTTCATGGAACTAGCTATGATATTTTGGCTACCAAAATAATAAGATAATGAATCAGCAGCAGCTAATATTTGATTCTTGTTAAGTTTATCTTCAACACTAAATAAGACTTGATTAACAAGAGAACTTCCATTATAAATATAATCTTGAGCATATTCTAGATTGATCCATATTGCTGCTAAATTACCTAATAGAGGCATTTTAGAAGCTGGATCCACCATGTAGGTATAGTAAGAATCTTGTGCAATTCCTTGAATAGTAAGGTTCAATTGCATATTTGGAAATTTTACCTCCATTTGATCCCCTAATTTTACATCATGACCAAACAAACCACCAGCAAAGTGGGTATCTAAAAGACAACTGGAGTTAGATTCAAAAATCTGGCTAGTATTAGTTATTCCTTCTGCTTGTTGTTCGATAACAAGTTGGTTAATCTCATTAGGATAATTTATCCCCAAAACAACAGATTGGAAGATTTCACCTTTGAACACAACCTCCGTAAAATACAGAATTCTACCTTCTATAAAGCTAATATTATTTTCTTCCATAAACGATAGATTATTGCTTATTTCAGTAACATTATTTGCTTCTATAGGTTCAGAAAAAGAAAAAGTCCCGTCAGCTACATTATAGTGAGTCAGATTCAGTTCATATGTGTTGAATAAGACAGGATACCCAGCTCTTAAACCTGCTAGAAGACCAATTGTAAATGCAACAACCGTAATAATTGAAATAGAGCGAAATTTATGAGTCCAAATCTCTCTGAATGTTTTCTTGGATAGAATTTTCATTGAGCTAGCCTCTCACTTTCTTTAAATGGATGTTATTAGGATCTATATTATCCTCTATCTTTTCGATTTTTCCCATTTGAAGATGAAAAACTCTGTCTGCAAATTGAGTAATACTAATGTCATGAGAAACTACGATGAGAGTTGTACCCTCCTTTTTATTTAACTCTTTAAGTAATTCAGCAATTTTCTGACCAGTAACATAGTCAAGATTTCCTGTTGGTTCATCAGCTACGATAAGTTTAGGTTTTTTTACTAATGCTCTTGCAATAGCTACTCTCTGTTGCTCCCCGCCAGATAACTGACTAGGAAATCGAAGTTCTTTCCCTTCTAATCCTACCTCTTTTAACAAATCATAAGATCTCGATTTAATTTCATTCTTGTCTCTTATTCCTTGGAACTCAAGAGCTAAACCTACATTTTCCCATGCTCGTAAACTCGCGACAATATTAAAAAATTGAAAAACCCAACCAACTGTGTTACGTCTATAATCATTCAGCTGATCTTTAGTGTACTCACTTATATTTTCTCCATCGACTACAACTTTTCCTTCAGTTGGATAGTCTATTCCCCCTATCATATTCAATAAGGTTGTTTTCCCTGCTCCAGAAGGACCTAGAACGCAAGCAAATTCCCCTTTGTATACATCTAAATCAACACCATTTAATGCATAAACTTCTGTTTCACCAAACTCAAATGTTCGTACCAAATTTTGAGTATGAACGAGTATCTTTTCGCTCATAGAATCACCATACTAAATAGAAATCCTTACTATAATAAATAAATCATACTCTTAGGAAAGATGGTTTATTCTTCAAATAACTTAGAAGTTATAAAAATAAAAAAAGAATAAGCAAACATCTAAATTTTCAATAATAAATTGATTATTCGTTTAATGCTCGCTGTAGTTTCTCTAAATCTGGTCTTCTTTTATATAGTGGTTGTTTTTTTGTTTCATATTCACTAATTTCTTCCTCAAGAATTCCTTTCGATGAATTGGTAAAAATTACACCTAGTGCAAATTTCTCTTTCTCATTTGCTTTTTTAAATGCATTGAACTTATCATTTGGATCGTAATTTTCACCTACATAGTACGAATGTTTTTTGAACCATGAGAAAGTATTAACCTTATTAAAAGAAACACAAGGTTGTAAGATCTCGACAAGAGAAAATCCCTTATTTGAAATGGCTTTTTTTAGAATATTCTTTGTTTCTTCTACATCTCCAGAAAACGCTCTTGCAGCAAAAGATACATCTAAAGAGATAGCTGTTGCAATAGCATTAAATGGTGGTTCATATACTCCTTCTGTCTGGACGGGATTTTTAAATCCTATTTGGCTTGTAGGAGAACCTTGTCCTTTAGTCAAACCATAAACCATGTTGTTATGGATTACTAGTGTAATATTAGGATTCTTTCTAACTGCATGTAAAAAGTGATTTCCTCCTTCTCCATAACCGTCTCCATCTCCAGAATGAACAATAACAGTGAGTTCTGGATTAGATAAGTGGATACCAGTCGCTACAGGTAAAGCTCGACCATGTAATCCGTTGAAATAACTAGTTTTAACATATTGTGGAAGTTTGGCTGCTTGTCCTATCCCTGACACCAAACAGAGTTTTTCTGGATCAACATTATTCTCCTCCAAAGCAAGTTTTAAGGATTTTAAGATGTCAAAGTTCCCACATCCAGGACACCAAGCAATATCGGTATCAAAATCAAATCTAGATTTAGTCATGTTTTTTCCTCCTTTCGATAATCTCTTTTATCCTCGTTTCTACCTCTTCAACAGCAAATGGTAATCCATTATATTTCAATATCCTATGATCGATCTTCTTACAAATCTCTTGTTGGATTAAGTTACTAAATTGACCAGTTACATTGTTTTCAATTACTATAGTAAAATCAGCTTTGGAGATGTATTCATCAATTATTGGATGTAGAGGATAAATTTGTTTGAAATGTAAAAATCCAAGTTGCTCGTTTTTCAGATTTTCTACAGCTTCAGCAATTATACTAAAAGTTGATCCCCAGCCAATAATCAATCCTTTGTATTCCTTTTTTCCAGTAAACACTGGAGGTATAATATTTTCTTTAAGCAAATTTAGTTTGTTTAACCTCTTCTGCACCATTTGTATTCGAACATCATGATCTTCAGTGATTCTACCATTTTCATAGTGTTCATCACTATCTGCTGCAACAAATCCCTTTCCATATCCTGGGATTCCTCTAGGTGAAATCCCATCCTCTGTTAACTCATATCTCTTATAATTCTCATCAGTTTCGATGATATGATACTCATTTTTGAATTTCTTCAAATCTAGTTCCTTAAGATTGTAGAAGGAGTCTACATAATATTGATCTGTCAGAATAATGACTGGTACTTGAAATTTGTCTGCTAAATTAAATGCTTGTTGAGACAGTTCAATTCCTTCTTCAATGGTTCCTGGTGCTAACATTATTCTTGGAAAATCACCATGACCTGCATAGAGAACATGTTGAAGTTCTCCTTGTGAAGTTCTAGTTGGTAATCCTGTCGCTGGACCAGGACGTTGAGCTACATGAATAACGATGGGTGTTTCTGTCATACCTGCTAAACTAAGAGATTCATCCATTAAGGCAAATCCTCCTCCACTAGTGGTCACCATTGCTCTTGCACCTGCATACCACGCCCCTAATGACATGTTGATAGCAGAAATCTCATCTTCTGTTTGTTCAACAACTATTTCAAACTCTCTTGACATTTTGCTAAGATAAACTAATACACCTGTAGAAGGACTCATAGGATAACTAGCAATAAAATTACATCCTCCTGCTATTGCACCTAACCCAATAGCTTCTGAACCATTCAAAATTAAGTTGTGAGTCAAATCCTCTTCAGGTTGTATCTCTACAACTATTGTCTCTTCCGCTTCTAGTTTATTTCCTATTTCATATCCTTTTTTGATGGCTTTAATATTGTTCTCAATTATTTCTTGTGATTTCTTTTGAAAGTGTTGTTTAATAACTTCAATCACTAAATCTTGTTCAATATCTAAAATTCCTACTAACATACCCGTAGCAATGACGTTAAAGTAGATTTTACCTCCTATTTCTTTCGCTATTTTAGTGAAAGGAACATTGACAAAATTATACCCTTTGAGGTCGTTTTCATCCATTATCTCTTTATCACCAATGATTACAGTACTATCATTGATTCTTTTCAAGATGCTTTTACGTTTCATGACATCTTTGTGAATAGGTATTAGGATGTCAATTTGGTCAACAAAAGCTTGAATCCTTTTATGAGCTACTCTGATCTCGGTAGAATTAATACCTCCTCTTACCCTACTCATAAATTCCTTGGCTGCGTAAATGTGATAATTTTTTCTTAGCGAATTCACTAAGATTTTTTGTAAGGTTTGAATACCCTGCCCTGCCTCACCTGCTAAAACTATCGATACTTCTTGGGTATGAAAATACTTGCTTTCTTCCATAAGTAGAAAACGAGAGATAATTGAAAAATTTTGTTATTTCTAAGAATTAAATCATTCTTGCTAAATTCCTTGGTTTGTTCTAAATTCATATTGAAAATTTTAAAAACATACTATTGAAGAACAACTTGAGTATAATGGTTCATATAACTAGACTCTTTGGTACACCTTGGTGTTCAGACTGTAAAGTATCTAAAACTTTTCTTGCAGAGCACAGAATAAGCTATGATTATGTTGATATTACAGAAGATGAAGAGGCAGCTTTGTTGGTTGAAAAGATCAATAATGGTAAAAGGATGGTTCCTACTATCGAGTTCTCTGATGGAACTTATTTAGTCGAACCTTCTAATGCTGAACTTGCAAATAAACTAAGATTGATTATCAAACCGTTAAAAAACTCCTATGATGTCTTAATTATTGGTAGTGGTCCAGCTGGTTTAACTTGTGGGATTTATACTGCTAGAGAAGGTTACGAAGTAGTTATTGTTGAAAAAGGTGCAGTAGGGGGAAGGATGAATTTCACAGAAAGAATAGAAAATTATCCAGGTTTTCCTGAAGGAATAGATGGAATAGATCTAGCTAGAAAATTTGCTGCACAAGCTGAGAGATTTGGTGTTGAAATACTCAAAGCAACTAAAGTTTTCTCGATAGAAAAGATAGATGAAGGATTTTCAGTAACAACCTCACAGAACGATGTTATTCATGTTAAAACAATTCTTATTGCAACAGGAAGCGATTATAAAACATTAAATATTAAAGGAGAAGCTGATTTACTAGGATATAAGATTCATTATTGTGCTGTATGTGACGGTCCTTTCTATACAGGAAAAAAAGTGTTAGTTATCGGAGGGGGAAATTCTGCTCTGGAAGAATCATTATTCTTAGCTAGATTTGCTTCAGAAGTTATGATCACAGAAATTCTTGACAATTTAACAGCTTCTAAGGTAATACAAGAACAAGTAGCTGCAAAATCTAAAATCAAGATCTTTACTAGTTACGAAATAAAAGAATTTTTGGTAGGGGAAAAGAAAGAACTAAACGGAGTTAGATTCTATGATAGAAAGAATAACAAGGAAATAATTCTCTATCCTGATGGTGTTTTTATGTTAGTAGGTCTTAAACCAAATACGAAGATAGTTGAAAAGCTTGTAGAGTTGAGTGAAACAAGAGCAATAAAAACCGATGATAGAATGATGACAAGTGTTCCCGGTATTTTTGCAGCTGGGGATTGCAGATGTAAATCTACTAAACAAGTTGGTTCTGCAGTAGGAGAAGGCGTAATCGCAGCTTTAAGGATAAGTGATTATATCAAAAATCTTTAGACAATAATTGATAGAGGTTAAGTTTAATTAGAAGTAATGATTATTTTTGGTTATGAAAATAGGATTACAAGTACCAAATTTTACCTTTCCTAGAGAGAAAGATTCTTTTGCTCAAGATATAAAAGATATAGCTATTCAAGCAGATGAAGCAGGATTCCAAAGTCTTTGGGTAATGGACCATTTCTTTCAAATAGGTAGCGAAGGAGGTCTACTTTTAGGCCCAGCAGAAGAAGATATGTATGAAGGCTATTCTGTGCTAAACTACTTGGCTGGTTTAACCAAAAACATCAAACTCGGAACAATGGTAACTGGGAATATTTACAGAAATCCTGGTGTACTGGTGAAAACTGTTACTTCATTGGATATTCTTTCTAAAGGTAGAGCATACCTAGGTATAGGTGCAGGTTGGTTTGAAAGAGAAGCTTTAGGATTTGGTATATCTTTTGATAATTGGAAAACAAGATTTGAGAAATTAGAGGAAACTTTGCAGATTATACGCCTTATGTGGTCAGAAGAGAATGGCTTAGAATTTAATGGTAAACACTACCAAATGCAAGAAACACTGTGTCATCCTCAACCAATTCAAAGATATCCTCCAATATTGATTGGAGGAATGGGACCTACAAAGACTCTTAGATTTGTAGCTAAATATGCGGATGCGTGCAATCTATTCATGGGTAGAGGTAAAGAAGCTCTAAAAGAGGCAGTTAAGAATCTTAAGAAACATTGTGAGAATGAAAATAGATCTTACGAAGAGATAGAAAAAACTAGTCTAGGAAGTGTTTTTTTGGATCAACCTAATGTTCCAAATATGACCTCTTCAGGTAATAAGAATCTTAAAACTGTTGATGATATTATCGAGAACTTAAAATGGCAACATGAACTGGGAGTTGACCAAGCAATCTTTAACATGAAATACCCACTTGCAGATCAAGAACCATTAAAAATATTTAAAGAAGAAATAATTCCTGCGGTTTCAGATTGGTAATTAAAACAGAATTTATTTCATTTTCTTTTGAATTCTTCTCTGATCATCTTCTTTTAATTTATTGATACCATGGATTGAATCGCTCTCTACAGTAGAGAAGGGAAAACAGTTGAAATGATATAGTTCGGGATTTAGTACACTATCTTGACTCTCCATCTCACGTAATCTCAGTTCTTTATCTCTAATTTGCCTCTTACAGTTCTTACACAGGCCTCTACCGTGTGGTGCATAACCAACTATCCATTGCTTATTAGATTGAACTTTTACGAACTCTTTGCTAGATTTAGTTATTATTTTTTCGATGAATTGTTTGGGATTCTTACCTTCAAGAAGTTCTTCTGTAATTTGGAAAGAAAAACTTTCATTTTTAGAGTAATGAAATATTAACTCAACAGGTTTTTTCTCCTCTAATCCTTCTGCAACGGTTATTTTTGCAGGAATTTTGTTAGTCTTCAATATTATTTTACTACATCGTCTAGCTAAATATTTGGGAACTTCTCTTTTTGTAATATAATTCAAACTCCCTTTAGAAACCAACCCGTATCTAGTAGCAATAACAGAACGACTTAAATCTTCTCGAAATTCTCTTTTTTGAACTATCACTATAGATCTATCAGGTATATCGCCTTTTATCTCTTTAATTTCAAAGGTTTCAGGATCTATATAGTTTCCCCATTCATTAGGTTTACTCAGTCTGATTTTCAGTGTGTGTCACCAGCGACGATTATTGACAACATTTACTTTTAAACATTTCATTTTGTGCTAAAAATACCTCAAAATTTGAATTAAAAATACAACGCTTAAACTTGAATAAAAGCTAATCAAAGAGCCTAAGGAAAGAGGTAATTTTTGATACCTAAAAAAAAGTTTATAACCAAAATTCGCGTTTCCATTTTTGCCCAATCATCTCATCCTGATAATAGCTATTAACTGCTACGGAGGATAGAGGAGAGTAAGCAGAAAACTCGAGGTATAAATAAAATGGACCCAAGAGATAATAAGAAACCAACCAAAGAAGAAGAAGAAGAAGAAGAAAATTGGTTTGATGAAGAGTGGGAAGACGAAGATTTCGATGAATTCGAAGAATACGATGACGACGATGAAGAATCCTACTAACCAGAAGAGACTTAAAAGGACTGGAAGGCAAAGTTTGATTTGAGGAATTTTAATGGTGTTGAAGAAAAATGCTAGTTTGTAAAAAACTTCACAAGCCAAAAAAAAACAACTCAAATGACAGGTATAAAGGACTGAACTTCACTAGTTCGATAAATCCCAATTCAATCTTTGTTTTTTATTTTTCCAACTACTAAATAAGGTGAATGTTACGAATAATGAAACAGAACCAAAACGAAATCATCCAGATCAAAGGAAATCTCAACCAAATCCTTATGGCAAGAATAGAGTAAATTACCAGCACAAACAAGCATCTACTTCACAAAATAGAAATACACAAGCGAACAAGAAATTCGGAAGATACAATCAAAGCAATTCTAGACGAAAACCCGTATATTTCCATGAAGCAGAATGTTCAAAATGCCATAAGCAGATTAAAGTTCCCTTTAAACCTGATGGAGTAAGACCTGTATATTGTAAGATATGCTTGAATGAAGTAAGAACTGCAGAACAAAATAATGAAAAATTTGCAGTCTAATATTTTTCTTTTTTATAAACTCCTATTTATCCATTTTATTTATTAGCGATTTTCTTAAAGTCACTTTTTACACAAGAAATAAAAAGGAATTTTGTGTATTATAATGTGTGTCTGAAAAGCTTATTGAAAAGAAAGATGTTCCATGGTGGTTGAGCATCTATAATCTATTTGTAGGTTTGATATATATTACTATTTCAATGGTGATTCTTGCACTTTTGAATTTCAATATTCAAATTCTTTTAGATCTTTTAACACTTATTTTAATCTTGATAGGAATCTCAAGGGTGCTAAATGGGATCTTTGCAAATGATCCAAGAATTTTTCTTAGAATTCTAAAGTTTATTTTAGGTGTTGGAATCATTATCCTTAGTAGTTTCATTTTTCATATTAGAGATATAGATTATTCATTACAAATTACACTTTTGGCTGTGGGGATTCTTATAAACAGCACTTTGAGAATAGTTGTAGGTTTCTTAGATAAAAGTGAAGCAAAATGGTATAGAATAGTGTTAATAATAATTGGTTCTATCACCTTGGTAATAAGTATATTATTCTTAATATTTCCAGCTTGGTCAATGAAGGTTTATATAATTTTATTAACTGTAAGTTTCATCCTTAATGGTCTTGTAAAACTTAATTATGCGTTTAAAGCATTTGAAAAGAAGGAAAGAATCTTAATACTAAGGTAAGCTACGTTTTGCCATATTTCTTAGTTTTTCTTCTGTGCATAATTTTAGCTGAAGCTGTCATAACAGTACCTACGGATTTTTCTATATTAACTCTAATAGGATAATTCAGTATTTTATTAATAGGTCTGAGAATTGTTCCTCCGATAATGGGTTCTTGGACTTTAATAAAGAGTAAACCTCCTCCTAATCTTAATACTGCGCTAATTATGAAGATAAGGACAATTATAATTGGAGGAGATGTTCCAAAATGCAACCACTCAAAATTGGTAAAAGTTGAATTTAGTAGTTGGTGAGCATATTCTTGTTCTTTTATGATGCTCTCAGGTATAGCTAAACCTCCTAAAATAGGAGCAATAAATAATGCAATTGAGTTTATAGCATTGTATATTGCAATTTGAAGCATTCTTCTCCTTGGGTGTATAACATCTAATGTAAGTGTCATCATACTTGGTGAGATTATTCCCCAGATCATACCATTTACTACCCACATAATAATTAGCAAAATATAGATATTTGTTGTCGTTCCAACTAAAAAGGGGATTAGAAAAGCAATTGGGAAGAAAGAAGTGCAAAGCGTTCCTAAGATAAGCACTTCTTTGGTTCGGAGTTTTTCAATGAATTTTATGGTCAGAAAGGAGAAAAGTATCTGTGGGATAATACCTATGGAACTTAATATGGCTGTCTCAAAGATTGATAAGTCATAAAATGATTTTGAAGTATTATAGACTATGTAGAAAGGTGCAGAAAAATTGACACCGAAAGTAAAAACAAATGAAGCTACGGAAAGCCAAATAAAATTCCTATCAGTTTTCATCACTGCTAGAATATTATCCAGACTTACAGAAACCTCTTCTATCTGATGCCACTTTTTTTTCTTTTCCAATTCTGTTTTCTTAGGTACTGCAAAATGGAAAAAGATAGCTCCTAAAAAGCTGACAGCTCCAGAAAGCATGAATAAGGTCAGAAATCCAGATTGTGCTTCGAATTTTGAAAGTAAGAATCCTCCTAAGAGGACACCAATCAAAGTACCAACTAAAATAAAAACTTGGCTTAAACTGTTCCAAAAAGGCCAATCTTTAGTTTGTGTTCTCTCAGCTAAAATAGCTGCAGAGGTAGGAACTGAGGCAGAAGCTGTTAAACTCTGAATACCTCGAAGGGAGACAAAATAGCCAAGATTCTTAACAATAACAAGCAGAAAATTAAATATACTAGAAAGATAGTTGGAGAAAATTGCTATTATTCTTGAATTTTTAAGTTTATCAGCTAATCTAGCCCAGAATATTTGAACAATGCTCAGAAGGCTGGTTATTGAGACTATTAATCCAATTTGAGCAGGATTTGCTCCAATATAAACACCATATAGTGGTAAAAATGGTGATATTACGGAATCTGAGCTTGCTTTTAAACCTGTAGAAGAAAGCCAGAACCAAGGTTTTATGTTTGAAGCATGATCTTTATTACTCATTTCGCTTTCTCTCTTCATTACTAATTAATGAACTCTATGTTTATTGTTTATATGAAATGTTACTACTAGAAGCTATTAATAATAATTTCTCCTTAGAAATGAACAAAGATAAAAAGAAAAATTTCTTAGATGTTTCTTACAGTTTTTTCACTCTTGATTTTATTGAAAACCTAATAATTAGGAATCCAGCAGTAGCTGAAATAATTGATGCAGATAAGATAGCTATTTTTGCTACATTGAGAAAATCTACATTATCAAAAAATGCTAAACCAGCAATGAAATTTGACATTGTAAAACCTATTCCTCCAAGGAAACATATTCCTAGTATTTGTGTCCAACTGATATTTTTTGGAAAACTAAAGAATTTCGTTTTTGAGTAAAGGTAAGTAAATGTCATCATCCCTAAAGGTTTGCCAATAAGCAATCCAAAAAATACTCCTAGAAAAACATTTGTTGAGAAAGTGTTACCTACTATGGTGCCAAAAGCTATCCCAGAATTGGCTAGAGCGAATATAGGAACTATCAAAAAAACGACCCAGTTGATTAACTTGTGTTCGATTATTTCTAAAGGCGTTTGTATTTTCTTAAATCCTTCTTCAAGAGCTTTAATAGATGCAATATATCGTGTGTATTTAGCTACATCATCTTCATTAAGGTTGATCTCAGAAATTGCATTAAGTGTTTTTGAGCTAATCGCATGAAATTCATCCATATCTATACTCTTAGTTGCAGGAATAGTTATAGCAAGTAATATACCTGTTAGTGTAGAATGTATTCCTGATTGGAAAACAAAAAACCAGAGTAATATCCCTGGAATAATATAAACTATGTTTTTTCTTACTCCAATTTTATTGAAAAGATAAAGAAGTGCAAAAATCAAGACACTAACTACGAGAAAAATCCACTTTATTTCTGTAGAATAAAAAATTGCTATAACTAAAATAGCACCAATATCATCAATTATTGCGATTGAAGTTAGAAGTAATCTCAATTTCTTAGGTATATTATAAGTGAAAAGAGCTAATATTCCTATCGCAATTGCAATATCTGTAGACATAGAAATCCCCCATCCTGCAGCACCAGAACTCTTTGGTGGATTGAAAATGAGATAAATAAGAGCTGGAAAAACCATACCTCCAAGAGATGCAAATATTGAAAGAGATGCTTCTTTTAAGTCTGAAAGACCTCCTACTATGATTTCTCTTTTAAGCTCTAATCCTATTAAGAAGAAAAATATAGCCATAAAGCCATCATTTATCCAATGAAGAATGGACTGATGAAAATCAAGATTTCCTATATTAAAACCAATTTCAATATTCCAGAAATTAGTGTAAGTCTCTCCAAAAGGCATGTTGATCCAAATCAAACCAATAACTATACAGATGAGAAGTATTCTACTTCCCGAAGCTTCTTTTTGTATGAATTTTTGTAAAGGAGACATAATTTTTACAATAGGACGGTCTTTAAGAGTACTAAAGAGCTTCTTAGGAATTTCTGACATGAGTTTTTTTTTTCTGTTTTAATTCTTAAACTTATTTCATTAAATGATAATCACCAAAGAACCTACCTTAAATATAAAAAATAAAATACATAGTTTAATATGCTATGCAGAAGAAAAACACTTCTAAAAGAGAAGATAATAATTACTTTCCAGTTGAATGTTCTGAATGCCATAAGACTTTTCAAATTCCAGTAAAACCTTATGTTTTAATCCAATATCTTGTAAGAAGTGCTATAAGGAACTCAAATCTAAGAAATCATTGGATTTGAGCAGAATTTATTTGATAAAAAGGTCTTGAAATAACATTTTTAAGTCGTGTATATTTTTTTTAATTGATTAACATGACTGATATACTAAATCTTCTAAAATCTCGAAGAAGCATAAGAAAATATAAAGATAAACCAGTGGAAGAGGAGAAAATTCAGAAATGTCTAGAAGCAGCTCAATGGGCTCCATCTGCATCTAATAAACAACCATGGGAGTTTCTCATCGTAAAAGATGAAGAAATTAGAGAGAAACTTGCAGAAATACATCCTTATGCTAAGTTTGTTACTCAAAGTCCAGTTGTTTTTATTCCGTTAACCAATCCAGATGTTCATGAAAAATATCACTGGTCGGATACTGCTTTAGCTACTTTACAATATATGCTAGAAGCTCATAGTCTAGGATTAGGAACATGTTGGGCAGGAGTAATCAATTCCTCTATAGAGCCAAAAATAAAAAAGTTTTTGGGAATACCTAAACATTTGCGTGTCTTAGGTTTGGTTGCTACAGGTTATGCAGCAGAGAGCCCTACTAGAACAAGAAAGGAGTTAGATACTTTAGTACATTATGAAAGATATTAGTATAGTTTATTCTCTCTATCTTTCTTCATCTTTCTCCTATCACCTATCTTCACTTTATTAATTTGTCAATTTTCTCCATCAGAACAGGAAATTCTTGAAGTTCCCTGATTTGTTTAAAGAAAGTATTTTCAAGTAGATTTGATTTGAATCTTTCAGGATTCTGAAGACCTAAATCTACAGCTTTGAACAAATGTTTTAATGCTTCCTCGTATCGTTCAGCCTGAATTAGTATTTGAGCCTTGATATTCATGTGCCTTGCTTCTGGTTCGATTTTATCGATTAAACGATTAATGAATAATAATCCTTCTTCGGGACGTTTGAGGTACAATCCCACATACCAAGCATTTTCCCAGAGATTATGATTTTCATCAAAGCAACCTAATGCAGCAGTATAGTCACGTTCTTTTTCAAATCCCACTTTTTCAGCTGTCTTCCAGGATCCAATATTATGTTCACTACAATGCCAACCAAGTTCTATTCCAGTCTTTTTACAATATTCAGCTGCAGCTGCAGTAACTAATGTAGCAAAACCTCTTCGCCTATACTTTTCATCTGTTCCTATACCCATTTCAGCTTGGTTTCCAGTAACCCAATCTGCAATACCCCAACTAACAATAATTTTTTCATTCTTTACAAGACAGAATGCAAATCCTCTGGATAGGAAATCTTCAGTTGAACGCCAAGTAACATCAATCCATTCCTCTATTACATTAAAATTCTCTAGATGTTTTTTCTTTAGGAACTCTTTATCTACTCTCTGCATAGTATAGTCTGGCTGAATCTTTTCTCTCCAGTTAGGGATTTTTTCTTTTTGAAAAATATAATGATTTCTTCTCAGAGGGATTATGTCCTTTATCCCAAAATCTTGTTCTATGGTTTTAAGCCATTCTTCTCTCGGATAATAGATAATCCATTCCCCATTGTTATATTCAGGACTAAGCTTTAGGGCATGTTGTTCTGCAGCAAGGAAAATCTCTTCTCTAATAATTGAACTAACATCTGTATTAAACTGCTTATTACTTTGATCTCCAGTAATATAAATTGAACACTCATTATCAACTATCATACCTGTTTTAGGATTATCTAAACTGTCAACCCAAATTCTTCCTGCATTATCTCCATTAATAACTGCTAAGCTATTAAGATTGAAGAAAATATCCGCAAATAGATCCTTTACATTTTTGAAATCTTTTTTTGCTATTTCTAATATCACTTTTTAACACCAATTTTAATTTCTACTTCCGTTAAATATTATAGAAACAGAAACAAATCTAGTTTTTTAAACAAAAGATAGTAATCAGATTTTAATAGATTTTCTTGTTATTTCATGTGAAAGTAACAGATAAAAATATCATAGTCGAAAATGATGACTACAATCTTTCATTCATCAAAGCTAGATTTATACGCCTGTTACCTACATACATTAACAAGAAGTTATATTCATCAACTAATTCTGAAACTTAAAAATGTTAGTACATTGTACTATTAAATAATTAAAGAAGAGGAAATCAGAATTCCTCTTGAAAACTCAAAAAAGAAGCTTTTAGCATTTATATAAATGCGATTCATAATACTTCAAATGAATTAGTTCGTATCCATAATTTGCTATCATATCTTCATATACTGCACAGAAAGCTTCATCTGCGCCATCAACAAAGTGTATAGGAGTGAAATAAGTAGGTTTTATGGTATCTAATGCATTAATTACATCTATACCTGTCATTGTTTGACATCCTGGTCCCAATGGTAATAATGCTACATCGACTAATCCAGTAATTTCTGTGTATTCGACAATGTTCGCTGAATCACCTGCATGGAAGAAAGTTAAAGGTCCAACATCTATAATATAGCTGGTCCAATTAGCTTCAGGAGGGTGGCTAGGTGTATAGCCTTCAGGTGCTTCAGTATACATGTAAAATGCTGTGATATTGATGCCCAAATGCACAAAGTTGTCTCCAGGATTAACTCCCATAGCACCGTAAGTTGCTATAGCTTCAGTCATATTCTCTGGACATACTATAAGAGTATCATCAGTTTTAAGGAAATTTATTATCGCAGGATCGTAATGATCCCCATGTGGATGAGTGATAAGAATGATATCAGCTGGATATTCATGATAAGAATAAGATATGTTGTAAGGATCGACATAAATTCTAACATTTTCAGTCTCTATCATAACTCCTGCATTATAAAGTAGAGTGAAATTAACTTCAGTTGACCTATTCAAAAATACCAAAGTTGTGGGCGTCACAATTGCAGCAGCACCTACAACACAACAAGAAATAATTATTGCTATTTTAGCTGTTTGAGTTAGTGCCATAGAAAATCAGAAAGTTAAAACCTTTATATCTCTAGCTACGAAACATGGATGCAACCAAAAAGCAACCAAGTAAAATAATTGATGTTAATGTGATTGATAAAAGTTATTCTATTTTGTTTATGGTAGAGAATCCTTTATTTAGAAGGAAAGCTAATTTTGATTGGTGATTAAACTGCCAAAAGTCCAAGTTAGAGGTCATTTAAGGAGAACAAAATCAGGTAAAAGAGTAAGGGTGAAAGCTCACAAAAGAAAAAAAAGATGATAATAAACAACTTCCACCAAGATTTCTTCTGTAAATTCATTTTGACGCAAACTAATTTAAATGCTCTAGACAAACGTTAATAGTAGCATAAGAGGTGTATAAATTGAAAAAAACACTTGCTTATTTTCTAATATTTTCACTGATGTTTTATTCTAATGCTCTAAAGATTCAATCTCAATTCAATGATATATCAACAGATGAGTCTAGTTTAAAATTAGATTATCCAATTAATAATTTGAAACTTAATTATGAGGAACATGATCCAATAATGATTTTTGATGATAGCGATCTTTCAGCAGAATCTTCTGAAGGAGATGGTTCAGAAGAGTTTCCCTATATCATTGAAGGATGGAGGATAGGTCCTGGAATAGAAATTGGAATAGAAATAAGAAGTACAACCAAATCATTCGTTATAAGAAACTGCTGGATTGAAGGAAGTTCAGAAGGTATCCACGTTGAATATACTGAAACTTCAACAATTAATATAACAAATAATGTAATAATTAACAATGCATTTCAAGGGATATATATACGTGATTCCACAGCTTCTACAACTTTAGTAACTGATAATATCTGTAATTTCAATGGTAATGGTATTATTCTTCGTGACACTCTTGACGTTGAAGTGCGAAATAATACTTGTAATAACAACGGAGCTAATGGTATTGATTTATCTAATACTCTAGTTGATACAGTTCTAAACAATACCTGTAATTATAATCAAGAAAGCGGTATATATGCATATGAATCTGAGTGGTACCCTAGTTATAGTGAAAATATCTGCATAGGAAATGAAGAATATGGCATTTTTCTTGCTATGACTGGTAGTTATGGGGAAATTCTAGATAATTACTGCAAAGATAATAGTATCAGTGGAATGTATTTAGAAGCAGCTTGGCATAATCTTATTTCTGAAAACATTTTCTTCAATAATACAAACTACGGCCTAGAATTGAATAATGCAGCAAGTTTTAATGATGTTCATCACAATTATTTTTATTTCAATAACCTAGGGGGGACTTCTCAAGCACTCGATGAAGGTTCTTCAAATACATGGTATGAGACTGGAACTAGTGAAGGAAACTATTGGAAAAATTGGTATAATGGAGTCTATCCTATAGATGGTACGGCAGGCAAGTATGATCTCTACCCGCTAGATTTAGATCCTCCTGAAATTACCTCTGTTGCTGATATAGAATATATTCATGGAGAAATAGGAAATATTATTCAATGGAACGTATCGGATTTAAATCCTACAATATATTTTGTTTACAAAGACTTTGTAGAGATTCATTCTGGATCTTGGTCAAATGACGTTCCAATAATAGTTCTTGTGGATGGACTTGAAATTGGTACTTACTATTATCAACTTTTCATACTTGATGGATTGAATCGTTCTTCTCTTGATACAGTGATTGTAACAGTAGCTGCTGGGATAAGTGAATTCAACAGTATTACAATAATAACTCTGCTTATAGTTCCTATTATAGCGTCAATATATTTCTATAAGAAAAATAAGAAAGTTAATAATCTCTAGATATCAAATAGAACCAATTAATCAATAAAAGTGATATAAATGCCAGTCGTACAAGTACAAATGTGGGAAGGAAGGACAGAAGAACAAATAAAGGAAATAATAGCAGGAATAACAGAAATATTCGTAAAGCAGGGTACAAAACCTGAATCTGTTAGAGTAATTATAAGCGAATATCCTAAATCCCGATGGGGTATGGGGGGAAAACCAGCTTCTGAGAAATAGATTTTTTATTTTTTCCATATTTTCTTTTTTCACGAAACAGTTATTATCAAGTAATAGCTATTTTATATCTGGTTATAATTCTTCTTTATGATGGTGCAGAGGTAGAAAAAATTGGATGAAAAAATGAACGATAATACGGATTTTTTTGAAAATGAGGTTTTACAGAAATCTATCAGAGAAAAAATCATTGATGAAATTGAGAATCTTGTAGAATCTTTTGTTCCTCCTTTTATAGAAAGATATTCAGAAAAATTGAAGAATATCTTAATTAATGAAACATCTATTCGAACTAGAGATACTATACACAGGGAAACTATTAGAGGTTTAGGGATTGAGAAGATTGAAGATCCATTAAGTAGATTCATCATGCACTCTATCAAACCTAAGCTCGAGTCTATCCTTTCTCCTCAAGAAAAAGAACAAGCATTTGAGTTAGCTGATAAAATCATATCAGAGCAAATTGAACAAGCTAGTAAAAAAATTAGAACACAGATTCAACAAATATTAGATGAAGAATTTGTAGATGAGATAGAAGAAGAGCAAGAAAGAAAAGAAGAAGACGAATTTATTGCTGAAGTCATAGGGAAATACGTACAAATTGTGGAGGAAAATCCAGAGGAAATTTTTGAAGAGTCTCCAGATGATATAGAAGAATATCCTGAAATTGTCGCTGGAGCGATAGATCTATCTAAAACAGAAAATGAGGAAACTAAGATTACTGATTTTAACAAAATAAAAGAGCAATTGATTGAGAACAATTTCAATAAATATGTTCATAAAATCGAAGAAAAATTCTCGAATTTTCAAGACCAAGAGAAAGCTAAGGAATTATTCAAACAAAGAATAAAACAAGTAATTGAAGATCATATTGATAAAATTAAAGCTAGCAAAATTAAGTAATAGTTACTAAAATAATTCGGCTTAGTAATAAACACATCATTCAGAACATAGAGAGAAGAAAGATTATCTCTTTTTTAGAATTTATAAGGTATCTCATATTGTAACTTGTTTACTTGAAATTTCACATATTTGTCATATCCAGCTTCAAGATTCCATCCAACTTCTACATAAAATGGCACTCTAACTCTATCAACCATTTGATAATCATAGTAATAACCAATCCAATCTTCTAGTTCTTTATCTTTGTATCTTTTTGCTTCAAACTTAGTTGCTTGTCCTTTACTATTAAAATGGAATATCCCTTCAACTTCTATTTCATTGTCTGTGAAAATAACCTTAGCTGAATTTTCATCTGTTTCTTCCCATCTCAAATTATCAGATGGGAGTAATGCTGTAGGATACCAAGGTGTTTCCGATAACCACCTTAACAATTCTCCCTGATTCAATTCTGCACCTTTTTCATCGACTATTTTTATTAAGGAAAATAATCTGATTTGTAAATTTCCCTGTCCTTCAATATATCTGTCAGAGCCTGTAAATAATGGTAGTTTACCTCTCCATAGAAAACCTGGAGTCTCGGTAGTGAAATATTCTTCCCCCTTAATTTTAGACCATTTATTGTTAACTTTAAGTTCTCCTTTGTGTTTTAAGCGTACAAAACTAATATAGGAACATTGATCTGTTAAAGCATACCTAAAATATCTCTGAACTGGTTCAGGCAAATCTTTAATCTGTTCTAAAGAAAAGATTTTGTCAGTAATTTTATTTGAAACTGTAAATAATTTTTCTACTTCTTTATTGAATTTTTCTCTTTTCAATTTATCACGTTTTATATTCTATAGCGAAAATGTGATTATTTAAGTCCTCGGATGTCATAGATTGGTAATTCCAAAGAATTTTAAGTGAGAAATTTTAGTGTTATATATTAAGGTGATAAAATGAAAATTGTTAGTTTTTTGGGAGTTAAGGAGAATTTTGAATATCAGTGGTTTGATCATAAAGAGAAATATACTCTTGTTCAGTATATTGCTTTAGATGATAAAGGAAAACATGAGGTTGATTTAGGGTATACAGAGAGAGAAGCCTATGGTTTAAACAGAAAAAGAATAGTTGTCTTTATCGATAGTTATCCTTACACAGAATTTGTAGCTGCAGATGATTTTGATAAAACAGGAGAACTACTATCTGAGATCCGTTTGATCCAAGAAGACGAATATCTCGACATGTGTGAGTATCCAAGTGAAGGAATACCAGCAATATATGCAAACTTTACTGTAGAAGGCTTACCAAATAGAATTAAAGCCAAAGGAGTTCATAATGCCTGGTCAGTAGTAGCAAATATAAGTGAGCATAATGAGATGATCGCGTTAGCATTTCTGAGAAAGAAGGAAAAAGAGATACACTCAAAAAAATAGATTGAAATGGATGTAAAATGCTTTAATCTTAGAAAACAAGTTTAAAGTAAGGTGATTAGATGAAAAAAAATCTTTTCTTAGATATCGTTAAAGAGAATTATCTGGCTTTAATGAAGATGTTGGAACAAACTATTTCTCTTTGTTCTGATGAGCTGTGGTCAGATGATTCTATAAATCCACATTTTTGGCAAGAAGTATATCATACAATTTATTATCTTGATTATTATTTCAGTGATGATTGGAAAAACAAACCTAACCATTTTGAGATTCCTGGTCATCTAAAAAAAATACCTGAAATGGTTCTTTCAAAGGAAGACCTTCAAGATTATCTAAATGAAGTTAGAGAAAAATGCATAAATCTCATTGACAATTTAACTGAAGATAAATTGCAGAAAAAAGATAGTTTCTATTGGACTGGAGGGACACTTGGTCATCGATTGATTTACAATATCCGTCATTCTCAACATCATATAGGTAAATTAAATTTCATTTTAAGATCTAGAGGGCTAGAAGTATCTACGTGGGTTATAGATTCAACGGAGAAATAAGCAATCTACTGGATCTTTTCTTTCTCAACTAGTTTGTGTATATTGTCAGAGTGATATGTTAATATTTTACTTTTTAGAAGATAACAAGAAGTACCGTAAGGATGAATAAGATTCTGTGCTTCATAACATGTCACTATGGGTATTTTTCGAACTTGAATTTTTTCTTTTTCAGCATACTTTTCTATTGATTTGACCATTGCTGGAGTGTAAGGACATTGAAATGATGTATATATTTCAAATCCCTCAAATTCTTCAGTTTCTTTTTGGATTTCTTTTGTTTTGAACCTAGGTAAATCCACTGTAGAATCATTTTTTAGAACATACAATTCAAAAGATGGGGGATAAGAATCTACCTTCTCAAAGCCATGTTTGATGAACAATCTGGATTTGGGCAACCATGTTGTTTTAGCTGTCATTACAGCTACTCCTTTCATGCCTTCTGCATCCTTTAAACATTCTTTCAAAAGTTTAGAACCATAACCTTTACCTTTATGTTGACCTACTACCCAGATACAATGTATGACCATATATCCTTTAGCTTCCAACCCTCGCCAACAATACTCTCCTGGAATATATTCTATGAATCCTCTGGAAGTTAGTTTTCCTCTTTCTTCAACCAGTAATAATTTGTATTTCAATCCCTCCTTAAACCTCTCCAATATCCATTCTAGTTTTGACTGGTATCCCTCTTCTTTTTGCTTTGATTTCTGACAGAACATGCCATATTGTGCTATATTCTCTTGTGTTATGTCAATGATTTTAAAGTTATCAGATTGCATCTCAGTCTATCCTTATATCGAAGTTTTTCAATAGCTCTTCTATCTGGAGTTTATATACACTTCCACCTCTATATCTTTTAAAACCCATTCTTTCATTTATTGAAAGCATAGGTGCATTTTCATCCGCATTATCAGTAATAATGTATTTAGCATTAGGATAGTTTTCTTTGATATAAAATAGCATTTGAGCTTTCAACCATTTCCCTAATCCTCTCCCTCGATATTTAGAGAGCACTCCTGTTAATTCTTGTTCAATTCTGTGTGATTCTCTCGGATCAAGTATTATCTCTGTCATTCCCGATATTCTTCCATCTTTTTCTCTTGAGATTAATGTATAAAATATCTGTCCAGCATCTTTATGTTGTTTTTCGATTTTTCTTCTTAACTCTCGATCTATATCGACTTGTGTTTCCACTTCACCTATTGGAACAAGATGTGAGATCCTTGTATACATCTCGCAATATTCATCTATTATTTCTTCAGGACAATGAAAGAATGATTCAATAGTAACTCCTTCTGCTCTCTTTGGACCTTCATCTACCCATTTTTGCATAAGTTTCCAATCGACATCCTCAAAGTTTAATCGACTTTCTGAACCTTCAAGACTCAATTTTCCTCCATAACGTTCTAAAAAGAATCGTCCAGAATCATAATTAGTATAAACTTCAAAGGTTGTTTTACCTAAATCTTGCGCATGTTGAGCAACTACTTTGAGTAAAGCTGTCCCTATCCCTTTCCTATAATAGTCAGGATGAGTGACAATATTCATTTGAGCAATATGCTTATTTTGTTCATAACTAGATGCAGTTTTGCTGAAAACTCCAGAACCTGACCACCCTACTATCTTTCCTTCTGGCAAATAAGCTAACCATCGAGTAACATCAAAATCTGCCATATCAGCTTTCTGACGTTGAATAACAGCTTCTCTATTTGGAAGAGGATCATCAGGATGTTGATGTCTAAATACTGCTTCGTTATACTCGAAGTATATTTCCCAAAACTCATCTGGAGCTTTTTTAGGATAGAATTCTTCTATTTTAAGGTCCATTTTAAGCTCACTCTATAACTGCTTTTTATAGTTTCGAATTCGTTATAGTACTTATAAGAATAGCGAAAAAAACTGAAAAAAGAAAGGAAAAAACAATAATGTTTTCCTTTTACTTTTTGTATTTAAATTTCTGTTTTAGACTAATAAGAGGAATAATCACACAGAGACCTATCAACAAGAATCCCATAATTGGATTAAATTCTGGAACAACTACATTTACTGTAACAAACACTGTATCTGAGACTGAATTCAAAACTAGGTCAGTTACATAAATTGTAAAGTTATAAACTCCTATATCTAAACCATCAACATCCAAAGTGTATTCTATATTGCTCATTCCTGTTAGATCAAGCGTTAAATATTCCTCACCATCTAGATATATGATCATTTCAGCTAGATTAATATCAGAAACTATCCATGTGATATTATTCTCTGCACTTCCATAATCGTAGTTGATATCCTCTGGATGATTGATTTCTGGATTGGTAGTATCGATTGTAAATGTCCTTACTTCACTCCAGTTACTCCAGTTGCTTAAGTCATCAGCTGTTCTCACTCGCCAATAATACATCCCATCTTCTAAAACCGGGGTTATATACGATGTAGCACCAGATGTATAATCTACAGCAACTGAACTGAAATCCCAAACATTGTCCACTTGTACTTGATAGAGCACTCCATCAATAACTGTATCCCACTCCAAATAAATGGTGTTGTCATTTGTTATGTTATCTTCGATAGGGTCAGTTAATGTTGGTGCAGTCGGACCAGTAGTGTCTACGGTAAAAATCCATATCTCACTCCATTCGCTCCAATTATCCAAAGTATCAGCTGCTCTTACTCTCCAGTAATATGTTCCATCAGCTAAAGCTGCAATCAATGTGTAAGCATTTGACGCAACTTCTACATCAATTATTAGTGTACCAAATGTATCTGTTGTTGAAACTTGGAATTGATAACTAGTCGCAGAAGCAACCATTAATACCAATAGTTGAGGAGTGTTGTCACTAGTACTTGTCGCATTAGCAGGACTATTCAAGGTTGGTTGATCTGGTGCTGTTGTATCAATGGTAAATGACCATATTGTACTCCATGATCCCCAGTTACCTGCTTCATCTCTTGCTCTTACCATCCAATAATAGTCTCCATCAGCTAAAACTGCCAAATCAAGAAATGTCTTACTTGTTATTTCAGCAATTAATGGTGATGCAAATAGATCATCTGTATCAACTAGAATTTGGTACTCAACGGCGTCACTTAGGATATACCATTGTAATTGAGGTGTTGAATCATTTAATGCAACACTGTTTCCTGGAAGATATAGAGGAACTTGGTCAGGTCCAACTGTATCAACTGTAAATTGGAAAACTTCGCTCCATCCTCCAATATTACCCGCTTGATCTATAGCTCTTATTCTCCAATAGTATACATCATCGCTTAGAATTGATGTGGTATAGTTGGTATTTCCAATTATTAGATCAGTAACCACAATACTGAAACCTGCATCTGTACTTATCTGTATTTCATATTGATATCCACCAGTGGCAGGATCCCATTCTAAGAAAGGTGTATTATCATTTATTTGTGAGTCATCAGTTGGAGTAGTTGGTATAGCTGTACCAGGAGGTACTGTATCAACTGAGATTAACCAAACAGTACTCCACGTTCCTACATTTCCTGCTCTATCTATAGCTCTTACTCTCCACCAATAATCCCCATCTGAAAATACTGTGGTGGGAGTATAGTAAGTATTAGTAGAAGTACTCTGTAGAAATATCAAAGAGAAGAAAAGATCACGCGAAATTTGTATCTGATAAGTATAGGCTCCTGATGCAGTGCTCCAAGTAAAAGTTGGAGTATTGTCGTTAGTATAGGTGAAAGAACCTGGACTGGTTGGATTTGGTGTGCCAGGTGGAACAGTGTCTATATGTAGCTGCCATACTGAGCTCCAAGATCCCCAATTACCAATATCATCTTGTCCTCTTACTCGCCAATAGTATGTTCCATCTGGTAGTGTTGATGGAATATAATATGTTCCACTAGTTTGGATATCTTTTTCAGTAGTAGTAAATGATGGTGTTGTAGATACTTGGACCTGATATGTAACAGCTAATGACGTTACATCCCAATCTAAATAAGGTGTATTATCGTTAGTGTAAGATCCACTTGAAGGAGATAAAAGTGTAGGCGCTGGAGGTACAGGTTTGTCTATTACATGGTATCTTATTGTACTCCACGGTGATTCATTTCCCGCTTGATCTGTAGCTTTAACTCTCCAATAGTATAAACCATTTAATGTATCTGGAGCAGTAAAACTAGTTGCTGATGTAGTCACTACTCTTAATAGTGAAGAGAAATCTGAAGTATAAGCAATTTCAAGTCTATACCTATAAGCTCCTGAAGATTCGAGCCAAGAGTAAGTTGGTGTGTAGTCAGTTGAGATACTCCCATGTTGTGGTGTGGATAATGTAACAACATCCGGCGGTACAGTATCTACTGTGAACCCCCATTTCTCACTCCATGGTCCATCGCCATCACTATTGTATCCTCTCACTCTCCAGTACCAATGTCGGTCATCTAAATGTGGAGAAGTGCATATACTTCCTGTAACAGTTCCATCAACTTCTGGTAATAAGAATAAAGTAGTAGTCGCAACTTGAACTCTGTAACCAGTAGCTCGTGGTACATCAGTCCAATCTAATATAGGTGTATCGTCATTGATATACTCTTCATTATCTGGAGATAATAGTGTTGGAGCCACTGTAGGTGTTAAATCAACTGTAAATGACCAAGTTGCTGTCCAAGTATCCCAAGTGTGGGTAAAGTAATCTTGTTCTCTCACTCTCCAGTAATATGTATCACTTGGTAAAGATGTTGTAACAGTGTAATATGTGTTCATTCCTGTAAATACATAAACAATTGGCGAACTGAAATCTGAATTGTCGTCAATCTGGAGGCAGAAATCCATATATTCTCCTCCACCATTCCAATCCATATAGGGTGTCCTGTCAATTATTGTTGCTCCATTTGAAGGTGAAACTAGTGTTGCAACAGCGTTGATGCTTATAGAACTTCCTACTGGATCCTCTGCTTTGTTAGACGCTATTTCAATTTCATTTTTTGCTGTATCCTTCCCTGAGTCCACAAAATCAACATCTGATTGTTGAATAATGTACTCTTCTTCTCCTCCTCCCTGCGAAAGGTATTCTTGAATATATGTACGAATATCTGTCTGTTGGGAAGATTCTGTAGTACCTTCAGAACTACCCATTGTTAGATTGGTAAAAGATGGCACGATAATTATACTAATCAATATTAATGCTAGTACTCGTACTCGAAAAATTCTCCCTTTTCCAATGTAACCTCTTCCTGAAAAATCTTTTTTTATCATAATCTACCCTCGTTCTTACCTTGTAAGTCACCGAAATAATAAGAAAAGGTGGGTTTTAAATGTTCACATTCAAAGTTAAGAGCCATGTCAAGAGTGAACAAATTAAATACCTACTTACTTTTTGATTTTAGAGGTTTCTAAATGGAGACTTTTCCGAATTGTTTAGACTGTATCAAAAATGCTGCTGAAAGAACACTCAAAGAATTACAACTCGTATCTAAAGAAGAAGATAGGGTGATGAAGAAAGTTTTAGATTATTTAGACAATGCAAATCTTTCTCTAACACCAATGGAAATAGGTTTTGGAATGTTTGAAATAATTCGGCATGAAACTGGTGTAATAGATCCTCTAAAATCTCTAAAGAAAGAGTCAAATCACAATGCTCTGGAACTGGTTTCTAAAGCTAAAAGAATCATAGATGAAAGTGATGATCCACTTTATACAGCGCTTAAAGTTTCTATTGCAGGAAATATAATTGATTTTGGTGTAAAATCTGAATATAACCTCTCTGAAACACTAGATGAAGTGCTAGAGAAAGAGCCATTTATAGATAACTATGAATTACTCGTGAGGGAATTATCAAAAGCTAAAACACTTACTTTTCTTGCTGATAATGCAGGAGAGATTGTCTTTGATAAACTGTTGCTTGAAAGAATAGTTAATTCTTATTCATTAGAAAAAATATTCTTGGTATTAAAGAAGTATCCTTTTGGAAATGATATCGTTGTTGAAGATATCTCTGATTTGAAATTCGAAGAAATACCAGGTCTTGAGATTATCTCTTTGAATAATCTTTTGAATAAGAATTATACAAAACAAATGAAAACTTTCATCGATCAAGCTGATGTAATTATTGCGAAAGGTCAAGGAAATTTTGAATTATTATATGATGATCAATTCGGATTATTTTTCTTGTTCATAGTCAAATGTAATGTTGTCAAGGATATTTTAAAATGCGAAAAAGAAGACATCTTAATAGCTTTCCAATGAATATCTATTGTCTCTGATCCAATAAATCTCTATAATTCTTTTACTACTGGGATTATTTCACTTCCAATAATTCTTAAAGGTTCTATCTCATGAACATTGGGCATATTGAAGATAACATGTTGACAACCAACATTACTTAGTTTTTTACAAAGAGACAGTACTTCTTTTGTTTTCATTGCTTCAGGATCAACTTCAATATAAGTGGTGACAGTTTTTTCTATCTCTTCATATGGCCTTCCCACATCCTCACAGTGTTTCTTTAGAACATTAAACTTGTGTTTTACACGATCAACAAATATATCCCATGTTATCCCTTCTCGAGTAAGATCTCCAGCATCTTTTAATGTTGTACCTATAACTATATTGCACGCATCTCCGTATCTAGCTACTAGCTTCAAAGTCTTTCTCTCTCCAGAACCTCCTATTAAAATTGGCGGGTGAGGTTTAGTGATAGGTGGTGGATTATTCATAGGTTCTTGAAGCGTGTAAAATTTTCCTTTGAAGGGATCACTTTTCTTATAGTTGTACATCCTTTGAATAATTTTCAAGGTCTCTTCCAACATCTCAAAACGAACTTTTAAAGAAGGAAATTTATAACCATAACCTACAGCTTCCCTTCCAAACCAACCTGCACCTAGACCTAAGTATGCACGTCCTTTTGACAATACATCAAGTGTTGTGATCATCTTAACCAGCAACGCAGGATTTCTGAAAAAATTACATGTGACTTGAGCACCAAGTTTGATGGTTTTGGTTTTAGCAGCAAGATAAGCGATAGTAGTGTAAGCTTCTAACATCTCATCTTCAACAGGACCATGGATATATCCATAATGAGTACCAAGTTGAAAGATGTGATCCATAACCCATATGCTGTAAAAACCTGATTGTTCTGCAGTTTGAGCAATTTCTGTAAGTGTGTCAGAGATATTTTCTGGACTTCCTGGCCAATGAAATTTACCTATATGTAATCCTACATGCATGTGATGTTGTAATCTTTCTCGCTTTAATTCTTTTTGCCAAATTTTTGAAGTATAATCTTGAGAATTTAATCTGGTTTCTCATAATAGTTTTAAGTGTCTGATTATATCTTCTCAAATAGAAGTGATAAAAATGATTAATACTGTTTTGGGACCGATTTCAGAAGAAGAGTTGGGTATAACCTTAATGCACGAACACATTGTCGTTGATATCAAAGGTGCAGACCGTGAGGAAAGAGAATATACAACAGAGGAAGTAGTAGAGTATGTTTTACCTTATTTGAAAGAAGTGAAAGATAAAGGTTGTCAGACAATAGTTGAAGCTACTCCTCTCGGTCTTGGAAGAGATTTAGATGTCTTAATTGAATGCTCTAAGAAATCAGGATTAAATATCATCACCTGTACTGGAGCTTGGGATGGGGGTGATGTAAAAGGACTAAGTGTTCCAAAAATTATTAAAGAAAGCGAAATTGATGAAATAGCTGATATTTGGACAAAAGAGTTTGAAGAAGGAATCGAAGGTGCAGGTATTAAACCTGGATACATCAAGTTAGCTCTAGGTGATGAAGGACAAATTTTCCCTCTGCAAGAAAAAATCCTTCGAGCTGGAGCCAGAACTAGTAAGAAGACAGGTATGATCATCCAATGTCATATCTGGGAGGCATTATCTGTACCTAAAGCAATTAAAATTTTAGAAGAAGAAAATCTACCTTATGACAGATTTATCTGGGTACATGCTGATGGGCAAATGGATATGGAAAAGATTCTAGAACTTGGTAAAAAAGGTATATGGTTACAGTTTGACGGAATTGCTACAACAGAAAATTACCAGAAGTATATACCTGCTTTGAAGAAATTGGAAGAAGAAAATCTTATCGCACAATTACTTTTTGGACAGGATTCTGGTTCATTTTGGGTAAAACCAGATGATGAAGAATGGCCAATGAGACCTTACGTGAGATTCTTTAGAGATTTTGTTCCATATTGCATGAAAGAAGGAATAGATGAGGGATTATTCAAGAAAGTCATTACAGAGAATTCAAGAAAGGCACTTACAATCAAAAAATAATTTAACAAATAAAGAGAAAAGAAGAAACTGATTTTTTTATTTGGTGACTTTTATAAGTGTCTCAAACACACTTCAAACAGAAATGATTTCTAATAGGCAAACCAATATTATCAAAGGTATTTCAGCAGGATTAATTCTTTTACTAGGTCTAGGATTGTTTTTTGCGTTTCAAAGAGGTCTTTTCGGAAATTCTTTTCCTTGGATACTGATAACTATCATAGGTGGTGTAGTTGTTTTAATTCTATCTGGTATAATGATGATCCCAAGAGCAAGGATAAACAAACTTTCTAGAAGTCATGAAGTACGAACTGATAAAGATTATAGGATCTATCAACATCGACTGAATGAGATAGAGAAAGATTTTCAGCCTTCAGAAAAATACAGTAAAAAGATAGGGCAGAAAGTTCGATTTTGTGATTACTGTGGAGTCAAACTTGAAAGTAATCTTGCTTTTTGTCCAAATTGCGGTCAGAAACTGGATTGAAATAACAATAAGTTTTTTGAACTTCAAGAAAAACAAGGTCAATCTTTAAGTTTTTAAGCAAATTCAAAATACGAAGTTTCACTTCGATATCATTATTTATAAACACACATAGGTATAACGATTTGTAGAAGATACGATTTGCAATTACAAGATATTTAGAGAAACAGCTTGAAAGGAACAAAAACTCAGCTTATTTAATAAATTTAATCTTTCAGCAATCGATTAACTACAAAAAACAACAAGGTAAGTATAATGTCAAATAGAAATAGACAAAATAGTAATAGAAATAGTAATCGATCTTTTAGTAATAATCGATCAAATAATAGAGGCCGATATGGTGGAAATAGATCAAGTTATGGTCAGAGAAAACCTGCAGAAATGCATACAGTAACTTGCTCAAAATGCGGAAAAGAAACAGAAGTTCCTTTCAAACCTGATGGATCAAGACCAGTATATTGCAAAGAATGTTATCAACAAAATAAACCACGAAGATATTAAGAATAGAAGACTTTTCTTTTTATCTTAATGCTTTTTACTTTTTTTTCCTTTACACATTGCTAGTAAAATTTAAAAAATATTCATCATACTGTAAAATATGACCTCTTATATTGAAACACCTAAATGGCTAAGAATTTTTAATATATTGGCAGGATTCATTATAGTTATCTTGGCAATCTTGAGTCTAGTTTTCATAAACGCGGATATACAGACTTTAATCATTGTCTTAGCTATAGCATTGATAATAATGGGTATTTTCCGAATTCTAAATGGTGTTATGCAGAAATATCTCGAGTGGTACCAGAGAGTACTTAAAATCTCTGTGGGAATAATTATCATACCAACCGCAATCGCAATCTGGGCTCTTTCAAACATAATACCTGGAAGACTGGTTTCTTTATTAGCTATCGTAATAATATTGAGTAGTATATCTAGAATAACCCTCGGTAGTATAGTTGAGGATTATCCAAACTGGTACAAAGTGTTTGTAATAGCCATAGGCTTATTAACAATTATTGCAGCAGGAATAGTTCTCCTCTTTCAATCAATCGCAGAACCAACAGTTGTTGCTTTATTAGCTGTTACTTTCATCTTTACTGGAACTGGATGGATTTATGCTGGATTCAAAAATATTGAAGAACCTTGAAATTAAAAGATTTTAAATGAGCCTAATCTCATTCTTTTTTCTTTTTTTATATTAGTAATAGATTATTGTCTGACCAGTTTCTAGGCAGCCAGATTTATTATTCTAGTTCTAGCATTGGAATCTCTCAAGTTTTTCTTATCCCATTTTTAAGTTAATTTGATGAATTTTGCTGGTTTTCATTAGCTTTTTTGACTTTCTATAAGCTCGCTTTTATACATATTGCTTGCTTACTATTACTATCTAAACACTACTATAGATACTTTTAATAGTTTTCTAATTAATTAAGTATACAGTTGATAATAATGGCTGAATCAGGTGCTGATGTTTGTGAAATTTGTGGATATACAACGAATAGTCATCTAGTCCACACTGCAGAAGGGCATATTTATTGTTCGAAGCATTTTCTGCTCCATGTTTTAAATGATGAGATAGAAGAAGAGAAAATTAAACTGGAAGAAGAAAAGGTTAGATTAGAGGAAGAAAAGATCAAGCTTGAGGAAGAAAAACTTAAGTTAGAAGAAGAAAAACTTCGAGTGGAACGAGAAAAGAAACACCACAAATAGACAAAATATGGAATTGGAATACAAAGAAGAACAGCGCAGTAGCGCATTTACCAACCTCTCCTTTTAAAGAGCTAACCTCTCGGATTTTTAAAAGCTCAATTACAACTTTTTTATATTTGATATGTATAATGTTGATTTTATTACTCATTTTTGAAAATTATATATATAGGAACTAAGCTATAGATAGTTTTAATAATTTTCTAATTAATTAGTTTTTTGTTTAACTATGTTTGTTGAAGATTGTGCTGAGGTTTGTGAAATTTGTGGATCTACAGCGTACAGACATCTGATTCATACAGCAGATGAAGAGTGCTATTTTACAAGTCATTATCTCATTAATGTTTTACACGAAAATGTAGAAAGAGATATTACCACGCTTGAGGAAGAAAAATATCACCATTAAACAAAAAATCTGCTGAAAATTGTAATATCTTTTTATTTTAAAGAATCATTATAAGAGCAGTTTGAGAAAAATTTTTATGACCTTTTCATAATTTTGATTCATGGCTGTACCCGATGAAAAGAGAAAATTTAAGATATTATTGAGTTTTAGCCTCTCTTTTGCTATTTTAGGTGTATTATGCTTCAGTCTTTATACCATCCTTGAACCTTTTATAGCAGAAATACTCTCGATTTTACATAGAAACACTATTTATGCTCAGTATATTGTCCTTGGAGTTGGAGCAGGTTTAGTATTAATAGGTATTATAATAGGTATTTTTGCATACAGAGAATGGAGAAGAAATAAAAAAACAATATACAACACCTTTGCATAATCTTCCTATTGATCACAAATATGTTTTTGATTCCTATAAGTATCTGTATTTATCTATACTTATCTGACTTCAGCTATTTTAATAACATTTCACTCATGTTTTCACCCCAACAATTATATTAGATGAATATTTGATTATGAATAATTATTCATTGGAATTACTTCATTACTTTGAATAAAATCACATTTAGATCGTGTTTAAATGATAACAAAGAAGAAAGTTATGAGAAAATTTGTTAAAGCAGTTTGGGTTTTCAACTGGTTTAATTCCTGTGGTTTTACTGAACTTGTACCTGTTGTGGGTTCACGCTGGGATATGGAGAGATTCGGGATGAAAGCTGTAAATTCTCCTAGAAAGGCAGATGCTTTGTTTATAGCTGGATATCAAACTCCAAAATCAATTAAACGTGCTCAACAGATTTATGAACAGATGCCAAATCCAAAGTTTGTTTTTGCTTTAGGGTCATGTACTATGACTGGAGGGATGTATTGGGATTCATATAATACAATTAAAAGACTAGAGGATTATTTACCTGTGTTTATGTATATTCCAGGGTGTCCTCCGAGGCCTGAAGCTATTTACGATGCTGTTTTCAAAGTCCTTCAACATGTAGAGGAGTTACCGGATAAGTGAGAAAAATGGCAGTAACAGAACAAGAACAGACTAACTTAGTAAAGACTTTAAGTTCTGAATTAGGTGCTTCTGTTAATCCCGGAAGAGAACGTAGATTGTGGGTAGAGATTAACCCAGCTAATATTGTTGACGCTTGTATGAAAGTACAAAAAATCGGTTTTGAACACCTTTCTACAATTTCTGCAGTAGATTGGTTGGAGGAAGGAAGGTTTGAATTGGTTTATCACCTCTGGTCCTATCAATATAATACCTTACTTAGCATTAAGACAAAAATTGATAGAAAGAAACCTTCCATCTCCTCTATTAACTCCATCTGGGATACTTACGCAGAAACATGTGAACGAGAGATTCATGAACTTTTCGGAATTGATTTCAAGGGTAATAAAAATCTTATACCGTTGTTCTTGGAAGATTGGGAAGGTCCTCCACCTTTTCTAAAAGATTTCAACTGGCGAGAGTTTACTATGAAAGAGCATTATAAAGAAGATAATCCTCGTGAGAAGGTCTATTTTGAGGTGAAAAAATGACAAGTACAGGAAAGAAATTTGATGAAAGTGATTTTTCTATGTTTTTTGGACCAGCTCATCCTGGCTCTGGTAATTTCTCGGTTAAAGTTGATATGAGAGGAGAACGCGTACTTAAAGCTACAGCTGATCCTGGTTATCTTCATCGAGGTTTCGAAAAACTGATGGAATACAGAGAACCCATGCAAAATGCTGTGATTTCTGATAGGGTGTGTGTTTTAGAACCTTTACAATGGAATTTGGTTCATGCTGAAGCAGTTGATAATCTAATGGAATATGATGTTCCTGAGAGGGCAAAATATATCCGAGTGATTATGGCTGAACTCTCTAGAATACAATCTCATTTTATCTGGTATGCAGTGATGTCTTTAGGGACGGGTTTTATGACAGGATTCAATGTCTCTATGGGATATAGAGATTATATTTTAGATGTCTTCAATTTGATTACTGGTGGAAGAGTTTATCCAGCAGGTTATCTCTGTCCTGGGGGAGTTAGAAAAGACTTTCCTGAGAACGCTGAGAAGAAAATCTTGAAATTATTAGACAAAGTTGAATATATGCGTAAATTCGCTACTAAAGAAAATCTTGCATGGTTGGCTAGGTTCAAGGATATTGGAGTTATCACTAAAGAAGATGCTATTAAATATGGCGCAACTGGCCCAGTTTTACGAGGTAGT
>Ga0315555_1000245_pt1 | contig 36565 bp, 35 predicted proteins | sample SalMarSW160380MG_FD_202113 | JGI IMG/M metagenome (GOLD analysis project Ga0315555, IMG submission 202113) | Salt marsh sediment microbial communities from the Plum Island Ecosystem LTER, Massachusetts, United States - Salt Marsh Sediment SW1603-80 ... | reverse complement strand
CAACGAAGAAAAGACAAAGAGAACCTAACGAAAACTATTAAGCAAAGCTAAAAGGGTTCTCTTCATAGCGAAAGACAATGGCGCAGCTTTTTCCCGAGACGATTTGGCGTACAACCGAAAAAGAACTTCTAAGCTTACTAGACGCCGGTGCGCTTGTTACAAAACCTAAAAAAGCCCACTTCTACGCCCCAAGCTTCATCTACTACAAAACAAGCTATTACTGTTCTTCGCCAACGCGCTTCCCAACAGTATCCGTGACGGGCACGGCGTGCGCGCTCAACTGTAAACACTGCGGAGGCAAAATACTACAAACCATGCATCCAGCCAACACACCTGAAAAGCTCTTTGAACTCGGCGCAGAACTGAAACAGCACGGTGCTTTAGGGTGCCTAGTCAGCGGCGGGTGCCTGCCAGATGGCTCCGTGCCTCTAAAGCAATTCATTCCCGCAATTGAGAAAATCAAGCGAAAATTAGGCTTAACGGTCTTCGTTCACACGGGCATAATTAACGCTGCCACGGCCACAGCGCTCAAAACAGCAGGGGTTGACGCTGCACTAATAGACATCATCGGCTCCGACGAAACCATAAATAGGATTTACAACCTGAACGTGACAGTTAAAGACTACGCGAACTCGCTGAAAGCATTACACGAAGCAGGCTTGAATTTCGTGCCTCACGTTATTGTTGGGCTTCACGATGGAAAATTGAAAGGCGAACTCAAAGCCCTCAAAATAATCGCTTCAGTTAAGCCTTCCGCCATAGTCGTAATCGCCTTCATGCCCATACCTGGAACAGCCATGGCGAAAGTTAAACCGCCACAACCAGCCGACATAGCCAAAGTAACAGCAACGGCACGACTAATGTTTCCTCGAACACCTTTAGCGTTGGGATGTGTGCGCCCGAAAGGTAAGCACCGCGCCGAAACCGACGTCTTAGCGCTTAAAGCGGGAGTAGACGCCATAGCTTTCCCAAGCGAAGAAGCTGTTAAATACGCGGAAAAACAAGGATACAAGCCAAGTTTTTCTTCGTACTGCTGCGCCCAAATCTACGCAGACATCGCCTATCCAGCAAAATGAAATTTTTCACAAAAACAGAAAACTCATAATCCTTTCAGTTTTGACGCTGTTTTCAGCATCTTGTAGCCAAAAACCGCCGTCCACACTCCGCCTGCAATAGCCGATATAAACTCAGGAATAGCTACCCCCGAAACGTACCGAACCAAAAACAGAAGCCCCCAAGGAGCAGCAGCAACGGCGGTCAACAGCAACGTGAAAACTGCCAACGGCTTCTGCTTCACCTGCCAAAACCCTATGGTAAAATGGCCCAAAGCACCAATCAACAGCACAAAAAACGTTACCGAAGCGATAGTATGCGCGTACCTCACGTTTTCGGGGAAAACGCCGATGGCGATAAGCGCCAAACAAGCCACAGAAAAAAGCAAAGCTCCGCCCAAACCCCTATAGAATAGAAGATGTGGCTTGCCATCAGCAGAAAAAATTTCAAAAAAACGCATCACCCTGAACAGGCTTGTCGCGAAGACAAAACCCAATATCCCGCTGATTATCAAACCGAAGTTAAAGAGTACTGACGTGACGCCAGGCATCACGCCCAAATCGCTCAGAGCATTTTCCATCCAACTGAACTCTGGAGCAGAGTAAATCGACAAAGAAATAAACATAAACGCGACAACAGGCGTCAAGATGCCGCAAACTCCTGATATTCTAAACCTTATGATGCCTTTTCGTTCCAAAACATCATCTCCAAAAATTAGTGTTATGCTGTTTACGCTTAAGAGTTTGCGTTTTCAGGAACAAACCGCCTGAGCCTCTGCAGCGAACGCGTTTTCTCTTTATCGCCAATCTTCGCCGCCTGCACCGCTTGCCTTAGCACCTGAATCGACTCGTCCATGGCTCTGCGGTCAACTGGAAAAGGAACACAGTCCTTGCCGCCATAGGCAAAAGAGAATTTCACTGGGTCAGCCCAACTCGGTTTTTCGCCGTAAACCAGCTCTGCCACAAGCGCTAAACCGCGCACAGTAGCTGGTCCAACGCCTCTTATGCTTAGGAGTTCTTCGTAGTTTTTTGGTTGAAACTCATAAGCTCGCTTCATTGTTTCCCAGTTTATGTTTCTCGGCATATTAAGCGCCTCAAATGATTGGTGCCAAGGATTAGACCCTGTCTTTGGAAGCCATTCTTGAAGCGACTTCTGATGCAGCGGTCTCGTCGCCTCAAACAGCCGCATGACTTTCACGAGGGGTTCTTTGGCTATGTCCACTGAGGCTTTGCGTGCGCCTTCGCTGGCTTTCGCGGTCATGTTCAAGGCTTTTTCGCGTTTTACGTCGCCGACTATGGCGTTGTGCGGCTCTACGATGAGGCTGGCGGTGGTGTCTGAAAGCCAGTGATAGCGGCGTGCGGTGCGGTCTTCAGAGCTCATGCCCTGTTGGATTACGGCCCATTTCTTGTTTTCACTCAAGAGAAACGCGTGATGATAAAGCTGGTAGCCCGCTTGAATGGCTGTGTTGTCAACTTTGGCGGTCATTCTACTCGTGTACTTGAGAGCTTGGATGCGGTTTTCTGAGAAGCCGAATTTCTCGCCAACATCGGCGATTTCCATGGGCGTTTTTCGCGAGGTTTTGCCTTTTCCGCCGCAGATGGCTATGCCGTGTTCCTCGGGCGAGAGCGCTTGTTTTAGAATGGCTGTGAGGACAGTGGTTACGCCTGAACTGTGCCAGTCATAAGCCAAAACGCAGCCGAACGCTTGAAACCAGTAGGGATCTGATATGCGCGTTAGAAATGTGTCTGTGCCCTGCTCGTCAATCATGATGTTGGCTATTTCTTTGGCAAGCTTGCGCATGCGGACGGTTAGCCACGCTGGCGCTTTGCCTCCATGAAGCGGTAAGTTGGCGACGCCGGTTCGGTACATTGCCTTTCAGTTCTCTTTGATAATGACTTGCTTGTTTTGGTGTTATTTTGTTTTTCTTTACACTTTTATGTATAAATGCCGTGTATATACCCCTTTGACAAGGAAATGGGGTCTTGTACTTTGGCTTGTGCTGGGTAAACTTATTGAAGCAAGGCGACAAATCTATGGATTATTTAACTGGAAAATCCTGCAACCATATAAAGGTAAAGCGCATTTTATTACTGAGAGGAACTGGGAGACTCTTAGCTCATGAATAAGAAGCTGATTCAATCTCTAATCGTCATACTAATTGTTTCCATGTTTCTATCTACTTTCCAGTTTCCCGTTGGCAGCGGCACAGTTGAAAACGAGTGGACGACTAAGAAGCCGATGCCGACCGCGCGAGGAGAGTTTGGGGTCGCCGTGGTGAACGGGAAAATCTACGCTATTGGGGGTTTGAACAATGACACTTACTTGGCTGTTAATGAGGAGTATGATCCGCTTACGGATTCTTGGAGGACTAGGGAGCCGATGCCGACCGCTAGGAGCGGGTTCGCGATTGCTGTTTATCAAAGCAAGATCTACGTAATAGGTGGAACAGCAGGGGAAAGTACTGATCTCGTCTCGGAGTTTACGGGAGCGGTGGAGGTTTATGACCCGGCAACGGATACGTGGGAGACCAAGGCGCCTATGCCTACACCTAGGGCTGACTTGTGCGCAAGCATTGTGAATGGTAAAATCTACTTGCTTGGAGGAAAAGAATACTGGACAAATGACCCCTATTACCGCCAACTGGATACAAACGAAGTTTATGACCCCGCATCTGATACTTGGACTACGGCATCGCCAATGCTTGTTCCTACTTTCGGTTATGCGTCCGCGGTTGTCGATGGTAAAATATACATAATGGGAGGAGCGCGGCAGTTCTTAACGGGGTGGAACAGTCTTACGTCTGTTAGTTCTAACCAGATTTATGATGCTAATAACGACTCATGGACCACGGGGGAGAGTATTCCCACCGCAGAAAGTTACGCGGTTGCGGGAGCGACTAGTGGCCTAACGGCGCCTAAACGGGTGTACGTTGTAGGCGGGTTTGATCAGGGCAGCTACAGTAGCGTCGTTTACGTTTATGATACTGAACGTAACCATTGGAGCACTGCTGCTTCGATGCCTACGGCTCGGGGTCACTTGGCGCTGGCGGTTGTGGACGATGTTTTGTACGCTATTGGCGGGTACGACGGCGAGAAGTGGCTGAATGTGAACGAGGAGTATACGCCGTTTGGGTATGGAACTGTGCCGCCAGAACTGCGTGTTTTGTCTCCAGAGAATAAAACGTATACTGATAACAGTGTTCCATTGGTGCTTACGGTGAACAGACCGGCGCATTGGATTGGCTATAGCTTGGATAACCGCGCTAACGTGACGGTTACTGGCGACACTGAATTATCTGGATTGGCTGAGGGCGAGCACAGCATAAAAGTCTCTGTTAATGACACTTTTGGAAACGTAGTTTCCTCTGGTGCTGTTTACTTTTCTGTGGACACTCTTCCTCCGCGGGTTGTGATTTTGTCTCCAGAGAACAAAACTTACGGCGAATCTGACATCCAATCAATTTTTACGGTGGATGAGCCAGTTTCGTGGATGGGCTACAGTCTAGACGGAGAAGACAACGTGACCATCACGGGAAACGTTACTTTGGCTGTGCTTGCTGACGGCTTTCATAGTCTAAAAATTTACGCCACAGACCTCGTGGGGCATACTGGAGTCTCTGAAACAGTTCACTTTAACATAGCGCCTTTCCCGACAGTTTTGGTTGTAGCCGTAGCAGTGACAATAACCATAGTGGTCGCAGCAGGATACTTGCTATTGAAACGCAGAAAAACGATTACGGCAAAAGCAAAAAAATAACCCGACTTACGCTCAAGAGTTTGAGACGCAGTTTCCAAATCCCTCAGAAGACATGCAGCAACAGGAGCAGAGAGTATGGTTTTTGGCGTTTATAACTGTAATCACCAACTAAGCGCATGTACAAACATGTACACAAGCGAACATAACAAGCCAAAATAAAAGAGAGAGAAGGCTCACCGAAAGTGTGATTAACGAATCGCTACAGATTAAGAAACGGGTAAAAACATCCATGAACAAATTTGCTCAAGCCATTATAATCGCCATTTTTTTAGTATCATTAATCTTTTTGATAACAATTGTCGGAATCTTAATGCTAATCGTAGTGAGTGCAGTCGGCATAGTCATTGCGTTGTTGATTGAACGTAAACGCAACAAAAATAAAAAGGAAACTTGAGGTTTATCTCATGGTCATTTCGAGATTAACTTCTTTCATCGCTATGTCGTAGTTCTGCACAGCCAGTGCTTGATCCACGTCTTTCAGCTTATAGAAAAGGGCAAGCAACAGTTCTTGCGACCAGTTGATCTTATGGTGCTCTCTGTGTTTCAGTCTTTATATAAGGGGGTATAGTCTTTTCCGAGCACTAGAGGCGTAGTGGAATGCTTAAATAATTTCTGTCCGTGTACTTTCACTGGGACAACAAATGAACACCGCAACGGCAAGCATCCGCTTTTTTAACACGTTAACTCGCCGAAAAGAAAAGTTCACTCCCATAGACGAGGGCAAAGTGCGAATGTACACGTGTGGACCCACAGTGTACGACTACGCCCACATCGGCAATTACCGCGCTTTCCTCTTTGAGGACCTGCTTAAAAGATGGCTGGAACACCGCGGCTTCAAAGTCACACATGTAATGAACCTGACTGACGTGGATGACAAAACAATTAAAGGCAGCCAAAAACAGCAAATTCCCCTAAAACAATTCACCGCGCACTACACCAAAGCTTTCTTCGAAGACATCACCGCCCTAAACATCAAACCAGCCGATTACTACCCAAAAGCCACCAGCCACATCCCCGAAATGATAGCGCTGATAAAAACACTAATCAAAAAAGGCTATGCGTACAAAAGCCAAGACGGCTCAATCTACTACGCCATAAACAAATTCAAAAACTACGGCAAACTCAGCCACATCAAGGTCGCCGAACTCAAAGCAGGAGCAAGAGTAAAGACGGATGAGTACACAAAGGAGGAAGCACAGGACTTCGCGTTGTGGAAGGCATGGACTCCAGAAGACGGCAATGTTTTCTGGGAAACCGAACTAGGCAAAGGCAGACCCGGCTGGCACATCGAATGCTCCGCAATGTCCATGCGCCATCTAGGCGAAACCTTCGACATCCACTGCGGCGGAATCGACAACATGTTCCCCCACCACGAGAACGAAATCGCCCAAAGTGAAGCTGCCACGGGCAAAAAATTCGTCAACTACTGGCTTCACAACGAGCATCTGCTGGTTGAAGGACGAAAGATGGCGAAGAAGTTCGGCAACTTTTACACGCTACGAGACCTGCTTAAGCGAGGTTACGACCCAATCGTGATCCGCTATTTGCTGTTGTCGACGCATTACCGAGCGCAGTTCAATTTCACTTTTGAGGGGTTGGACGTTGCGCGTGCGGCGGTGGAGCGGTTGAGAAATTTTGTGCGGAGATTGCAGGATGCAGAGGGGAAAGGCAGCGGAGGAAAAGTTGCGGAGTTGTTGCGTGGGGTGCAGGTGGGTTTCGGTGAGGCGATGGATGATGATTTGAACGTGAGTGTGGCGTTGGCGGTGTTGTTTGATTTTATGCGTGAGGTAAATGCGCTACTTGATGCGAGCGTGCTCAGCAGGAGCGAGGCGGATGAGGTTTGTGCGCTTATGAAGCGGTTTGACAGGGTTTTGGGTGTGATTGGTGAGGTTGAGAGGGAAGAAGCTTTGTCGAAGGAAGCAGAAGAATTGATTGAGAAGCGTGAGGAAGCCCGAAAAGCTAAGGATTGGGCAACTGCTGATGCGATTCGCGTGCGGCTTAGGGCTATGGGCGTGATTTTGGAGGATACGCCGCAGGGTGTTAGGTGGCGGTTGGAGAAAAAGGCTTAGAGCTTGCCGTTTTGGTTCCAGTTGTCCGTGGCGTATTTTTGCGTGTAGAGTTTTTTGGCGAGCGCTTGCTCGTACTGGGTTAGTGTGCCGCTTGTAAGGTGGATTTTTAGCGTTGCCGTGAAGCCTTGTGCTAGTGCGTTTGCGACTGTTTCCGCTGTTATGGCGTGGCGGAGTTCGTTTTGGACTGAGGTGATTTTACGCTGTGCTATTTGGGCGGCTAGGCTGCAGTTGTCGGTGAATCGGACGCGGAGGAGTTGGAACATGCGGGGCAAGTCGACGCTTAGGAGGAGTGTGCCGTGTTGCTGGACGATGTTGCGCCTTAGGGTTTGGGCGCTGCCTGAGATTTTTTTGCCTGCGGCTGTCAGGTTTGGGCAGTTTTTCTGGTTGCTTGGGCTGAAATCAGCTGGTATGCCTATTAGGCGTAGTGCGTCTGTGATGGCTGCGTAGATGTTGGTGTATGCACCTGTGATGTCGGCTGTTTTGCTTAGGTCGCGTGTGTTGGCGGTTACGCTGTAGGTGATTTCGCCTGTTTGGTCGTGGTAGACAGTTCCGCCGCCGCTTGTTCTGCGGACTAGGTCGACGCCTTGTTTGTGGAGGTTGTCCAAGTAAACTTGTTCGTGTGGGTTTTGGTTTTTGCCTATGCTGACTGCGCTGGGTTGCCATTGGTAAAATCGTAGCGTGTTGGGGACGTAGTTTTCGGTGCGTGCTGTTAGGATGGCTTCGTCGATTGCCATGTTCATGAAGGCGTTGTGTGTTTCAAGCGGGATTAAGCGCCAAATGTTCATTGCTAATCGGGTCCTTTCTTGTGAAAGTTTCGTGTTTGGCTTAAATCTGTTGTGCTCTGCGGAGACTATACCCCCCTTTATTTAAAGCATGAAATACAGGTTGAATTTTAGTGTAGAACTTTAGAGTAGTTTTTAACCGTTGAAGTGCTGAATGAATAGCGGAGGAAACGCTCTTTATTCTGCATATATCACCTCCATTAAAAGCTAGTTGGAACTTGCTGCTTGACATAGGGTGCCGCAAAAAATTAGAGGAAGTCAAACGTATAATTATTTGGTGCTTATGAAAGTATTAGCTGTAGCTTTCATCTTGGCACTCTTGTTCTCAGCGGTAGCTGGAACACAAGTCATTAATCTGGTAGCAGCAAACCCTGACCTGTCAAACCTGATTCTAGCTATGCCTGAAGAGTACATTAATTACACTATTACCCGTGTCGACGGGACTTTGTGGGCGAAAATTGACGGAACATACCCGATATACCTACTAAGTGAATCTGAAGGCGATTCGCAGTGTGTTCCACCCGACGAGTTGCCAATGGTTTATCCCACTCCTCCTGACACAACCAACATTCACGTGAAAATGAACGAAACAGAGCTCGACTGGAGCAACTACACAGAAGCCTACCCGAACGCCCTGCATCACACCGCCATCGGCGACTGGTCCATGATTTATTGCGTAATTGCTCCTGTTTCAGACTACTTCGTGCTCAAAATTCACTACGAACATCCAATTCAGCTGATAAACGGAAGCTACCTGTTCCTGTACGACCTCAACATACGCGAATACCTGTCGCCTCGGAGCCCCAACTCAACAGCTTACTTTACTATACGCATGGAAACAAACACTTCAAACTTGCAAGCGTACACCACAGAAACCGACAGCATATGGAACCCAATAAACTACACAGCCATCCAAGAGGATACAACAGAAATAATAGCCATCCAAATCCACTCTGAACATTCTAAACCGCTGCTAGGCGATTTGGCAATTACGTTTTCTGGCGCTGAAACTGAAACTACAGCGGTTCCGTCATGGATTATCATACCAGTACTCCTGATTGCAGCTTTGCTGGCAGTCATAATCTATAGAAGGAGGCAGCGGCAAAAAACTAGCCCTCATTTACAGAAGTGAAATAGAAAAGTGCCGCTGTGCTTTGATTGAATAATGAGCGAAAAGGCTCGTTTTTTGCCCTTTGTGCTTTCGGGTTAAGGAGACGTTAACTTTATCGGGTTTGTTTTTTTACAGGCCATCCTGTTGAGGGTTTTCTGTAGTGGGCAAATTCATGTTCAAACAGTGGCACTTTCTTCATCTATGCTTTCTCCCCGCACATGGGTAGAACCGCTACAAGTTAAAACATTTTCGCTGTAGAAACTATAAACTATATAGTCAAATGCGCGTTTAGTAGCTTGCAGCGTCAGGTGGAAACGCGTGGTTCGCGAGGAAAAACCGAGAACGGTCTATTGGCTGGACAACAGCCTTTACTTGAACATTACCAATCGGTGTTCGAATGACTGCTGGTTCTGCTTCCGCAACTTCAAGCGGGGCGTTGGCGGTTTTAACCTGAAGCTGGAAAGGGAGCCGACAACAGCCGAAGTGAAGGCTGAGTTGGAAGCCGCTTTGGCGTTGAGGCGTTGGGGTGAGGTGGTTTTCTGCGGTTTTGGTGAGTCGACTGCGCGGTTGGATGTTTTGTTGGAGGTTGCGCGGTGGACACGAAAGCGCTGCGGCAGTTCAGTTCCGATTCGGGTTGACACGAATGGTCATGGTTACGCGTTGAACAAGGGCAGGGACGTTGCGCAGGAGTTGCATGCTGCTGGCATAAGCAAGGTCAGCGTTAGCTTAAACGGTCACGATGAGGCGAGTTACGCGGAGAATTGCAGACCCATGTTTGGTGGCGGTTTCGCGGCTGTGCTGGAATTCGTCAAGAAAGCTGTGGAGGCTGGGTTAGATGTGGAGGTTTCGGCGGTGAGGATGCCTGAGGTTGATGTGGAAAAAGTTGGGGCTGTTGCCGAGTCGCTGGGTGTGCCGTTGAGAGTTAGGGATTACATCCCTTGCTTCTGGTGAACTGACGTGCAATTTTTGACTATAGCCCCCCTTTATATAGAAACTTTATTTCCTTCCTTAAGTTTTAATACTTGGTTCACAAGCATTTCTTTGTGCGCTTTGGAGGTTTAAGAACCTCATGGTGAAAGTTAAATTGGCAATCGTTGGGCTATACGCGCTTGGCTCTTTGCTAATTCTTGCTTCATTTTACAACTGGCATTGGTGGACAATGTGGGGACAGAACATCCACTTGTTCTGGGTAATATTGAGCAGCGTTCTGGCAGCAGTTGCAATTTTTCAAGCTTCAGTTTTGGTTCTTCAAATAGTTGACAAATGGTATTTCATGCATAAAGCAAAAAGAAGCGCGCTTTGAACAAAAGGCATCTTATATTAGCTTACAGTGCCAAATTCTACGTCATTAAAGGCATATTTTGCATTAAATCCAGAAAGCGATAAGAAATCACCAATAAGCGTTGACCAGCCATCTTGAGTCGACTCAATCCCATATTGTATTCCATTCCAGATTATTCTAACCCAAGCGTGACCAACGTTGTTCTTTTCGCCTTTGAAGAAATATCAAATTACCTAAGGTTGAGCATATCCATAAGCCACGGTATTTATGTCATCTAAATTGAGAGTACAAACTGTACCATTTACCCAATGCGTATCTGGCTCATTGTAGACAGCTTTTTTGGTATCCCACAGTGACACATATGGGTTTGTAACAGTGATTTCTAGGCTAGGCACTTCTGTTTCATTCATTGCACTTACTACAGAGTCTAGTCTGCTTCTATTTTCAGGGTATGACCTGAACCAGCCAGAAGATTTGTTTTCATCTGCATTACAGAATATTTTTTGCTGTTCCATCTGTGAAGGAAAAAGCACATTATGCAAATTGAAGGCGAGACTAATGAATATACCCAATACTAGACCAATGACCAAACCAATCGAAGCTACTACAATTATTTTTTTATTCATATAACTATTTTCACTTCTTGTTTAGGCTATTTCCACGCTATGCAGATTTAAGACTTATTCTGATTAGTTCTTTTCAGTTCAGTACAATGATTTCGCATCACAGGCAAGCACCCCAATTTTTGTTTGTGAGCAAAATTTAAAGTGTACACCTGCGTTATCCCTTAGGCATGAAACGGCAACCATCGCCTGAAGTGTTTCTCTAAGAAACTTGCTGACTTTTTGAAAACGCTCAAACCTGACCATAAGTTCATCAAATGGATTAACAATATGGCAGATGTTCTCAAAGAAAACAAGCTTGCAGGTGAACTCATACCTAAAAAGCAAATCCCTAAAGAGTATGTTGATCAGTATAATGCGACTCATCTATACCGTTATCAACATCCAGAAGGTTATCGTTCTTGTTACATAATTTTTAACAAATGCCCACATATTGGATATAATGTCGCATCCTGAATATAATAAGAAATTTGGGTATAAAACAACTTAACGAATTTTTACGCTTGTTTTTATTAATGCTTCTAACTTTGGACCACTCACGCCAGTATAGATAATTTTCTTTGCGTTGAACGCTATTTTTCCAGAAGCTTCCAGATAATCTAACACCCGCTTAAATGTTTGATATTGCACCTTTCGTGGCAGACTTTTCCAGAGTTCCATTCGGGTAGGATAATCTTCAGCATCCAGAATGGCTTTCTCGATCATTAGAATGGTATCTAGTTGTGGTTCATGAAGAACTCTGTTAGCCATTCTTTTGTCTCCGTTTACTAACTAACAGAATATCCATTATATAAACTTATACATTTTCTACATTCAGCATATTGCGAAAACTTACGGTGGGAGTAGGACCAGTAGTGGCGAATAGTTTTTGTCTGCCCTTCCCCTTTATACTAGTCATAGTGAACAGAAGTGCCGTTAATTTCGCGGTTCGACCCGTGGCGTTCCAGCCTTTGCACGTGCCTGCCTAAACTGACTTTTAACCCTTACACAGGATGCGATTACGCCTGCGTTTACTGTTACGCCTCAAGCTACATTCCCCGCTTCTCAAGTTGCAGACCGAAAAGCGATTTAATCCAGCGGTTGCAGCGGGAAGCCGCCAAGCTGAAAGGCGAAATCGTGTCAATCGCCAACAGTTCCGACCCGTACCCGCGCATGGAAGCTGAAGCAGGCTTAACGCGGAAATGCCTTGCAATCCTATCGCAACGCGACTGCCGAATTCAGATAATCACAAAATCCACACTCGTCACACGCGACACCGACATATTAAACAAGGTTCCCTGCACTGTCGCCTTGACCATCACCACAGACGACGACAACACAGCGAAACTAATTGAGCCGTACGCTCCTTCACCAGCCGAACGCCTGAAGACCGTTGAAACGTTGACAAGCAAAGGTATTCCCGTGTCCGTGCGCGTCGACCCCATAATCCCCTTCGTAAACGACAACCCTGAACGGCTGATTGCCACTCTCGCAAGCATGGGCGTGAAGCACGTGACAACCTCCACGTACAAGGCAAAACCTGACAACTGGAGACGACTCGCAACAGCCATGCCTCGCATTGCAGAGAAATTAAAGCCATTATATTTTGAACAAGGCGAAAAAATAGGCGGCTACACGCTCCTGCCGACTGATTTAAGGCTCAGGCTCATGAAAAACATCCGCTGCTTAGCCGTGGAAAACGGGATGAAATTCGGCGTCTGCAGAGAAGGCTTGGCGGAGCTGAACACGGCGGCGTGCGACGGCTCATGGCTACTTTTCGCTAAATCGAGGTGACCGTGCGCCTATGCAAGCCCGAGTCATAATGCTGGTGGACTTGGACTATTTCTTTGCCCAATGCGAAGAGCGGCGAAATCCTGCCTTAAAAGACAAGCCCGTTGTCGTGGGCGTTTATTCGGGACGTACCGAAGACAGCGGAGCCGTGAGCACCGCCAACTACGTCGCCAGAAAATACGGGGTCAAATCTGGAATACCTCTGTACTTGGCAAAGAAGCGGCTGGAAGGCACTGAAGCGGTTTTCTTGCCTGTTGACGACGAGTTTTATGAGCAAATCTCCGACAAAATAATGCAAGCGCTCAGAGGCTACGCTGACGCCTTCGAGCAGGTGGGAATAGACGAAGCCTATTTGGATGTCACGCAAAAGGTGCACGGAAGTTTTGAAGCGGCAAAAGCTTTAGCCCAGAAAATAAAAGACGACGTAAAAAACCAGCTGAACATCACTTTTTCCGTGGGCGTTGGACCAAACAAGCTTGTCGCAAAAATCGCCAGTGACAGCCAGAAACCAGACGGCTTAACAATCGTCAAGCCAGAAGAGGTTGAACGTTTTCTGTCGCCGTTGCCCGTTAACCGACTTATAGGCGTGGGGCGGAAGACATCCGCGAAAATGGGCGAGTTGGGCATAAAGACGATTGGCGACTTGGCAAGGTACGACGTGCAAAGGCTGGTGGAGATTTTCGGGAAAAACCTCGGCGTCTACTTCCACAACGCAGCAAACGGCGTAGACAACGAGCCTGTTCAGGAAACAGGCGAGGCAGAATCCATCAGCAGAATCTCCACCTTGAAAGAAAACACGCGTGACTTGGCGCTGATATTGGAAAAAACTGGTCAACTAATTGAAGATATCCAGAAAGAACTTTTGCAGAGACGCATTAGCTATAAGCAGGTTGGAATAATCGCCATTATGACTGACCTGAGCGTTCGAAGCCGATCGCAAACGTTGGAAACGCCCACACGCGACATAGCAGTCCTTAGAAAAACCGTTCGAGAGCTTTTCGAAAAATTCCTCGGCGAATCTGAACTTGAAATTCGCAGAGTTGGCGTGAAAATATCTCATTTCGTTAAGGAAGAGGCCAAACAGAAACAGTTGACAAGCTTCTTCCGGAACACCTAGTGCAAGTTGCGAAAACGCCCGGTCGACATAGCAAATATCGCTTAAATTTTCCTTCTTTTTTGTTTTGAATTTAGTTTCGAGCTTTTTTTGGTTCTTGGGTCTTACAGGGCGTTCAAAACGTTTATTAAGTCTTGATACTCGTATATATATGGAAAAGAGAGAATAGAAATGAGCCGCCACTCGAAAACAAAACTTGTGCAGACTGATGTTCCTCTTCAAGTAATATCTGAAAACTCCAATGTAAAATGCGCTGTCACTGCGGCAGACGGCTGCAATTCAGATAGTTCCCTGGAAAAACGGAAAAAAGAAGCTAACAAACCCATCTATCTCAAAAGAGTATAGCAAAAGCAAGTTTCTCAACGGCAACTCCAAGCTTGAAATTGTTTTTATACTAGATTCCCCATCCCCCTTTAGTTTCAGGATGCGAGGTTGAGTAATGCAGTTTACCGAAGCGAAACTCGGAAGGCTTTTCGTGCTAAGATTGCACGATGGCGATCGCCTTCCCGAAGTTCTCGAATCTTTCGCAGCTGAAAAAAACGTTTCTACGGCGCTTTGTTTCTTTTTAGGCGGCGCAAAAGAAAAGAGCCGCGTCGTCGTTGGCCCCAAAGACGGTTGTGCCCTTCCTCCAGAGCCCATGGTTACGCTCCTCAGCGGAGTACATGAAGCGTGTGGTGTGGGAACAATTTTTGCAGATGAAGAGGGAAAACCAAAACTGCACATGCACGCAAGCTTTGGAAGGAAGCAAAATACTGTTACCGGGTGCGTGCGCATGGGTGTTGATGTCTGGCAAATAGGCGAAGTCGTAATCATAGAACTCGCAGAAGCACAGGCGCGAAGGGCAATCGACAAGAAAACAAAGTTCGAGTTTCTAGAAGTTCAAAGCTAACCTAAGAAAGTTAGGATGATGATTCTGCGCGGGTTAGTGCCAAAAGCGGGAAGCAAGCCCTCCTTAATTAGGGCTTCTACACTAGCGTTGCCTGATAGGTAGGCGAACTTGCCAGAATCATAAAACTTCTCGTACACACCCATCAAGCTTAGCGTCGTGTTGAAGTAGGGCACGTCACCGCCGAACTCGTAGGTGAACACGTACTTCACGTTGCGCTCCTCACATAATGTAACAAACTCGTTTATGTCAAAGTTGGGCGTGTACGTGTCAACAGGCAACTCTGGATACTGCCAAACCTGATTATGTTTGGTGCCGTCAGCGTACAAGTAAAACTTCACCATGTCGTGGCTGAAAAGGTTGAAGGGGCATACAACCATTATCGATTCATTCTCGCTCAGGCGACCAGCCGCGTAGTTAGTTGCCGCTTCGATGGGAACCTGAATTTGATCTTTTGCAACCCAATAGTACGCGTCACTGCCGCTATAAAACACCGCGACCGCTATGAAAACTGTGAAAAGTCCAGCAGCGATTTTGACAGCGCGTTTCTTGTTTAGGCTTATCTGCCTCGACCGCAAAGTTTTTTCTGCTTTGGCGTAAGCAAACATAATGAGGCTCGCGGCGGAAATCGCCAAGATAGGAAATAGCGGCATCACGTATCGCCAGTGCTTATTCGCGATTAACGTGAAGAAAACGAAAACTATGAAAAACCATGTTAAGAGAAACTTGTCTTCCGTTTTTCTCCTCCATGTGAATAAACCCAAGCCGAGCAAGCCCACGATGTATAGCAAGAGAGAAATTGGGTGGACGTTGCTGTAAGGCCAAGTCATCTCTATAAAATAGAATATGGGAAGTGGAAATCGTGTGCTGTACAGCGACTTCTCCGGGTTGCCTATACTTAGCGCGTATATCCATTGATCCAGCATTCCTGAGGCGTAGATCTGATAGGAGATAAAAATCCACGGTATTACTATCAACGCGACAGCCACTATCAAGAGGGGCATCTTGGAAAGTTTTGCCTTAAGATAATCTCGACTTAAGATGAATATGCTTGCTATCATGATTAAGCCTGCAACCAGCATTTGATATTTAACCAGAAAACCTATTCCCAAGGTTAAGCCGCTCAAGATTAAGTCTCTATTCCGATGCGTACGTATCCAGCTGAAGAAAAAGAACATTGTAACTGTAAAGAAGAACATAAGCATGGTTTCTATCATTGCCACTCGCGAAAGCCAAAAAACCCCCGGCATCAATCCGAGTAGGACGCTTGAAATCAGCGCGATTTTTGGCCCGTACATTCTATTAGCCGTTTCAAACACTATCCAGAGTGAAAGAAGCGCGAATGTTACTGAAACAAATCTGCCAGCGAATACGCTCACGCCTCCGATGCTGAAGAAGCCGGCTGTTATTATGTCGAACATTGGCGGATAAAACGCGTTAAACGCGAAGTATTCTTGGTAGCGTCCACGTAAGAGAAGCAAACCGCCATTTAGATGTGTAATTTCGTCCCATTGAATTGCCATGAACGATAAATCCAGCAACAGGAAAACCGCGAAGACTACTGCAAAAGCCAAAAAAGCTAATCGCCACTTGTTAAATCCGCTTTTCAACCATGCTGAAAGAGAGTTCAGGCTTAATTTACTCATCTTAGTCCTCGGCTGGCTTTGTGTGAGCTATTCAAATCCAGTTAGATACAAAAAACAAATATAAAACCATCTAAAAAACCTCTGGCAACCATCAAGCATAGAAGAAGAGCAAATGTTTTCTTGATAGGGAGATTATTTTGCTCAGTCTTTGGTTTTCACGAATATAGAAAGCGCAACAGAGAGTAAAATGAAATGAGGAATAATACTCCAAATACTTGCAGTGATAAGCTGAAAATAGGCTCTGAATGGGATCGTTCACATCAACTGGAGCATGTATTTCATAGTCGCTTTGGTTGTCGTTGTCGCGTTTTTGGCGGTAACGCTCGTTCACGAAAAAGGAAGAACGTACGCACTTCAAACATAAAACGCAATCGAAATGTAGCGATTTGGTAGCCCGGGATACGTGACTTATCTCGTTTAAATTTCTCACTTGGGATTAACAATTATGACAGGTCTGAGTAGAGGAAAATATCGATTTAGATTATCGGGGGGGAATCCTACCCCCGCACTGCGGCTAAAAATTTCCGTTGTGTCGTCTTTTTAACGTCTATTCAGAGGGAACTTGAGCCGGCTTTTGAGGTTAGTACGGTATAGGTTTAAATCATTGAGGTTAAGACCTGTTCTTTTTCTTTTCGTCGTTTCTTTTAATTCCCTCTAACTGTTTTTTTTGAGCCGTGTTAGGGTCTTAGCATGCGATGGTATCCGTTTTTTAAGAGTTGGGCATGGAACTTGTTTCCTCAACTGTTCGATTTAGCGTTACCTCCGCAATGTTTCGGCTGTACTCCACAATTCGTTTTGAACTGTCAAGGAGCAACCTATAGATAGATGAGACATTTGGGTCAAGCTTTTTACTGGACATTAAAGTGATCAGATCGTTTTCTAAGGTGACAAACGACTCTAGTTGAGAGATTGTCTTATCGGCGCTTTCATAGTCCCTTTCGAACATAGCCTTTAAGGTTTCCTCAAACAATTGATTTGCCAAAGAATTGAAATTCAAGATTTGAATATATGCTTCTTCGTCAACTGACTCTTTTAAATATAGCATTTTATCTTCAATCAACTTTTTAAGGATCCTTATGTTATTAGCAATATTCAATGCGTTGTCTGCGATGCTTTTTATGTCATTGGCGATGATCCTGTAGCCTAAAAATTCCTTTGGGGTTTCAAATCCCCAGTCTTTGAATAAATTCTGCTCTAAGCCAAACTTTAATTGACGGACAACATAAAGATTTAACCGATTTACATCGATATGTGCATCAATCACGCTTTGAATTAAGTCTTGATCCATATTCTTTAGCGCTAAGGTGGCGTCTTTATTTGCTGAAAGGGCTAAGCCAGCCATCCTCTTAATAGCCTTCTCCATAGGAAAGTCAGGGTGATTTATCAGAATTTGGATGGTGATTTCTTTCGATGTTTGTTCTATGATCTCTGATCCTAGGAGCGCATTTTTGATAAGATTGTTTGTTGCTGTTTTGAATTTCTGATAGATTTCGCTTTCTTTGAAACGGACATGAATAAACTCAGCACTTACAACATAGAGAGCGGTTATCCTGCGGCATAGTGATTGAGGATCACTCTTTTGGTCTACATAAATCCAATATTCTCTCAGTTTAGGCTTCTTGGCTTCTTTTCTTCCCTCCATTATTTTTCTTGGAACCAAAAGAAGCGATGAATCTTCACATACTTTGAATGCTATTTCGCTTCCTTTCTCTATTCCAACTTCTTGCGTCCAATCTTTTGGCAAAGATATGCTAAGTGATCCTCTTCCTGCACATTGAACCTTTCTATATCCTAAATCTTTCTCCATCAAGTATTGTCTCCTCTCTTACATATATTTCACATATTTTACACAAATCATTATTTGAATTATAAATCATTTGTGATAATTTTATATGAAATATTTGACGCAGATAACTCGGTAAAAGGTAATGGTATTAAGGTTTTGTAGAGATTGTGCAAACTTTGAAGATCGAAGAGACATAGACGGTGTTGCCTTGTGCAAAATGAACATCGGACCTTACGTATGTTGTGAAGAATTCGAGCCAAGGAAGGAGAGCGTAAATGCGAATAGAGTATATAATAGGTTTTGTGTTGAGTGCGCTAACTTCGAAGAAATAGATGGAATTTCCCTATGCGGGAAGAATCATACTCCTGGTGTTGCCTGCTGCGAATTTGAAAGCAGATTTGAAAACTTAAACGTGACACAAGAGAATAATCGTATGAAAACAGTTTTGGTAGCATATGCCGCTGTACACTATGTCTTTGAGCCTATACCATCTTCTTTAGTAAAGATTGGGCGAAAAATTAAGTGGTAGCCCGGGATAGCTTCAAACTCTCGGTTCAAACTTTTCCTGCACACTATCAATGTGCGAGCAAGAAGTAGCTTGATTGCGATTGAAACGAATAGATTTTACTCGCATTTTCGCTATGCAGGCGAGAGTTCGAGAATTTTGACCAACATGTTATATCCCAAATATGCATCTAAGAGATTTTGACCGCCCCATACTCAAAAGGGTTCAAATCCATTTTTGTCGGAGCTTTTCAAAACATCAAAATTGACAGTTTCTATACTCTGCCAACAGCATTAATGTTGATAGCCACTGTGCTGTCGCTTGCTTACGCTGTAAGATACATAGACTACGTTTTTTGGACCAACAAAGCTTGAAAAACCCAAGGAGGTCCCGTTTTCTATGAAGTTATCGATGGTTATGTTGACGGTTTTTGTCGTTGTTCTAGGAATATGGCCCACATTCTTTGTTAATCTTATCACTACCGTGAGGTTTGGCTAGCAAAGAAGAATATGCACGCACCTTTTAAGCGGAAATAACTCTTATTATGATAGATGTTGAGTGCTTTGTTCTTGTGGTGGAAGAGGAAGTTAAAAGTGGATTTAGGCGAGTTGGAGGATGAAAGAGAATCCTTGTCTCGTTTCTTGCGCACGACCCTCAAAGTGGAGGTTGCTTCTGATGACAATAGCATATCGATAGATTCCGAAATTTTGTCTCCACAAGAGCTGAAGAGATTGGTGAATCGATTTATTTACCATCAAAATCTAAATAACAAGTATTGGGTTACGCTTGAAGGCAGTGTCGTTAAAATCAACAAGTTTAAAGGCGCCGAGAAACACAAAAAGCGAAAGAAAAAAGCGGCTCCGCCTTCAACGATTAAGCACGGTTGGTAACAAGCGCGCGCTAATTTGTCTTTAAGTTCTAAAAGTATTCCGATGTGCTTATTTCTTTGGAAAATTATGATAAGGATTGAAAGGTCTTGACCTCATTGAAGAAATTGACTATAATGCTAATTGCACTTATCCTCATAGGACTGTGCATCAACTTAGGCAGCAGTTCAGATAATGCCAATAGCATTTTAAAGGTTAACATAAACGGCGAAATAACTTCCGCAACCACAACCATGGTGAATGATGCGTTGAAGTTGGCTGAGGTTCAACAAACCCGATTAATAATTGTAACGCTGAACACTCCCGGAGGAGAGGTGGATGCCGTTAAAAATATAATGAACCTATTCGACAATTCTAACATCACAATTTGCTGTTTTGTCTATCCATCTGGAGTGACTGCTTGGAGCGGAGGAACCTATGTTTTAATGGCTTCTCATATTGCTGTCATGGCTTCTGGGACAACAATAGGGTCGTGTCAACCAGTTTTGTCAACTGGAGAACCGATTAGCCAATCGAAATATGTGAATGCATTGGCAGCTCTGATGGAAAACCATGCAGCATTGCATGATAGAAATGAAACTATGGCGAAACTGTTCGTAACTGAAAACGATAATTTGGGTTCAGAAAAGGCCCTTCAATTTCATGTCATTGAATTTGTAGCAGATGATATCAATACATTGCTAATGAAGCTGGAAAGCTTCACGCTTGTTCGTTTTGAGAAAACACTTGGTTCTGAGGTATGGAAGCTTGTTCCAAATGATATCGCTCAAAATTATTCTTATAGACTGTCTTTCAACAACATCCGCGAAGCCAACATAGTTGAGTACACGCCAGGGATCCAAACAGTCTTACTAAGCATCCTGTTGAACCCGCTTGTCAGTTCATTATTGCTAATAATAGGCATATTCCTACTTTTTATAGGTATCAAAACACCCGGTTATGGTGCTGAAATCACTGGCGCTGTATGCGTTGTTTTAGCTTTAATTGCCTTCGGGGTCATAGGAATATCGTTGGGTGCTGTTGTACTATTCGCGATAGGGGTAGTTTTAATTATTGCAGAGTTGAAGACACACATAGGTGTGTTGGCTTTAGGCGGGGCAATCTGCATAGTTATCGCAAGTTTACTCTTATTTCCGTCTCCCCAATGGCTTATTTATTATGGGGTTATCCAGCAAATACAAGAAGTGCTTCTAATAGCGGCTGCTGCGATGGCATCTCTTTTCTCCTTTATAGTTTACAAAGCAGCCAAGGCGAGACTTTCCAAGGTTAGAACAGGCAAAGAAGCATTAATCGGCGCTAGAGGCATCGCGGTAAGTGACCTCAAACCGAAAGGTGAAATTCGAGTTGTGGGTGAATTTTGGCAGGCAAAAGCTAAAGATGAGTGGATAGAGAAAGGTGAAGAAGTGGAAGTGATTGACATGGAAGGTCTCTTTCTTGTAGTGAAGGTCGTCAAAAGAAAAGGCTTAACGGCTTGAAAGATAAAGGGTAAATGGAGGTGAAATCATGATTGACTTTGTAACTATTGCTGTTGCTTTCATAATCCTTATCGTTGCACTGATACTGCTTAGCGGATTGAGAGTTCTAAAAGAATGGGAAAGAATGCCGGTCTTGAGGCTTGGACGATATGTGGGTTTGAGAGGGCCAGGGATAACGTATCTTATTCCATTCATTGACAGGGCTCCAATGAGAATTTCAACGAGACTAGATACAATCGAGTTTAGAACAGAATCGACTTTGACCAAAGATAACGTTCCCGTAAACGTGGATTCTGTTTTGTACATGAGGCCTGTAGAAATAGAGAAAGCTGTGTTGTCCGTTGAAAACTATTTTCAAGCTACCCAATTAGCCTCGCAGACAACACTCAGGGAGGTAATAGGCAAAGTGGAACTCAACGAGTTACTTGCAGAACGAGAAAAAGTTGGAAACCACTTACGCGAGATCATTGATGAGAAAACCGAGGCTTGGGGGATAAAAGTCACATCCGTTGAGGTAAGAGACGTCATAATTCCAACAGCCCTACAAGATGCTATGTCTAGACAAGCACAAGCGGAAAGAGAAAGAATCGCAAGAGTGACGCTGGCTACAGCAGAATTTGAAGCTTCCAAAATGATGATAGAAGCTGCAAGCATGTACGAGAAAAGCCATGAAGGTTTAAGACTGCGCTGGATGAACATACTATACGAGTTGGGTCAGCAAGCAGGCACAAACACCATAATGTTGATTCCCGCAGTTATGCCCGAAGCAGGATGGCCGCCAGTAGGCATGTACGGCTTCAAAGAACTACCTAAAGGTCAAGCAAAAAGCGAATCAAAGAAAACAGAAACTCGATAAAATGATACGAATATAAAGTGTCTATTCGCCTGAGATATCTGATGGTAGTTATGCCACTGTAAAAATTCATTGGAGAGCCTTTTTCGTGTTACTTCGGTTTTAGTAGCCCCAGGAGAGCTTTGCACTCCTGTTCAAGTTTCGTCAAATCAAGAGGAAAAGGAATGAACCTAGGTGATCCCTTCTAGAAAAATCCCGAGAATTTAAACCGATGTTTAAACCTAACCCCCTGCACAATCACTGAGCCGAGAGTTTGAACAGTACCCTGACTAGGGTACAATGGTAGCCCGGGAGAGATTCGAACTCTCGTCGGCGGGTCCAAAGCCCGCTATGCTTGGCCGCTACACCACCGGGCTTCACCTATCCGAGTGGTTGAGCTAGTTTTTAAATAAACTGTTTTTGATTAAAACTTTCCTCTTCCTGCAAATTTCAAGTATCCTTTCTTGATCTTTCTCGGGAAGCACTGGCATTTCGGAACCTTTGTTCAGCGGAATCATTAGTGGGGATAAGTATTCAGGGGTTATGCATGGAATCTCTCTGCTTAAACCGTAAAGCTTATATATTAAAACTATTCATCTGCTAAGTTTGCGCGGGCCGAATGTACTGTTTTCTCAGCCCAAAAGGGATGTGGTGACGGTTCTACGCATAACATTAAACGGAGTGGAAAAGATTGAGCAAAAAAGAAGCTAGAACACAACAGCGCTTGGTTGACAAGTGCCCAGAGTGTGGTAGCGACAACCTCGTTCACGATTATGACACAGGCGAAACCGTTTGCGGCGACTGCGGCCTCGTACTATACGAGCAGATGATGGATAAAGGGCCAGAATGGCGCGCTTTCACCCAAGAAGAGAAAGCGTCAAGAAGCCGCGTTGGGGTCCCAACATCATATTCCGTTCACGACAAGGGATTATCCACAGCCATAAGCCAAGTGGACCGTGACGCCTTCGGAAGAAAACTACCTCTCTCCACTAGGCTGCAAATGTGGCGTTTGAGGAAATGGCAGATACGCTCTCGCGTTCACTCTTCTATCGACAGAAACCTCGCTCAAGCCATGGCAGAACTTGACCGCCTTTCTGACAAGGTTTACATTCCTCAACCAATCAAGGAAAAAGCCGCTGTCATTTACCGCAAAGCCCTCGACAAGGGATTGGTTCGCGGCAGGTCAATAGCGGCCATAGCGGCTGCTGCCCTTTACGCGGCTTGCCGTGGTAGCGGAACTCCCCGAACGCTCCGTGAGATTGCTGAGTCAAGTCTTGTCGATAAGAAAGATGTTGCTCGCTGCTACAGGCTTTTGTTGCGTGAGCTTGATGTGCACATGCCTATCGCTGATCCGCTAACTTACGTGTCAAAGATCGCCGAGAGAACTGGAATCTCGGGCAAAACGCAGGGCTTGGCAATACAAATCCTGAGAGAGGCGAGAAGGAAACGCGCTGCTGCTGGCAAAGACCCAATGGGTTTGGCGGCTGCTGCTCTTTACATCGCCTGTCTGCAGAACAACGAAAAGAAGACGCAAAAAGACATCGCAGAAGCTGCTGGCGTGACTGAAGTCACCGTGAGAAACCGCTACAAGACTCTGAAGAAACAATTAAATCTGGAGCTGCCCGAATAAGCGCTTAATCAGCTACTTTCCTCTTCTTTTTCAAGTTCCATAACGATAGGACCTACATAGCCGCAGTCATTGCACACGTACTTCTTAGGTGTCAGCCAAAGGTCAAGGCTGCTGTACAAACTAATCTTTGGACTGCAGCATCGGGGGCAGTAAATCTTGGATGGTTTCCGACGCTTTAGAGTTTTAAGTACTTCACGAACGTTTCGTAGCAGTTTCATTTAGGACTTTGCACCTTTAGCCTGTGATTATTGAAGTTCTATATTCTCTTCTGGGTACCCGCTTTTGATAAGGTATGCGCGGACTCTTTCGCGGTGATCTCCCTGCAGCATTATCTGGCCGTTCTTTGATGTTCCACCACAAGCACAAAAATTTTTAAGCTTCTGAGCCATGTTTGCAAGATTCGAGTTTCGATCGTCCATGCCATCAACAATCGTGCTTGGCCTGCCAAATTTTCTTGTTTCGAGCCTGATGCGAATCCTCTGTTGCTCTTTTTCTATTTCACCACAAACGCATAAGTCCTTTGGAAGCCCGCATGTCGAACAAACTTCAGCCATGACGCTCAGTGCTAACAATGTCATTGCAATATATAAAAGTTTCAAGTAATTTATGGCAAATGACAGGTTCTCTGTATTGTCCGTGATTTTTCAAGGAAGTTCCGATGGTAGTGGCACAGTTATAGCAAACACTTGACAGAACAATGATCATTTCAGAAAGGATTAAATTTCCTAGTCTTCCAGTATAACGCATGAACTCTTTTCTGGATTTCCTAAAAGAAGAAAACATGAGCTTGTTCACCGACTTCTACGAGTTAACCATGTGTGCAAGCTATTTTGATAATAAGAAGTTTGAGCCAGCCACTTTTGACTTGTTCATAAGGCGATTGCCTGAAAATCGTTCATATTTTCTGTTTGCGGGTCTGGAACAGGTCCTTCTCTTCCTAAAAAGCGTAAAGTTCACTGAGGAACATCTTTCTTACCTCAAAGAGCAGGGATTTGACCAGCAGTTCCTCGATTACCTCAGAAATTTCAAGTTCACAGGGGATGTCTGGGCTGTTCCCGAGGGCACCGTGGCCTTTCCATGTGAACCTTTGATCCGTGTGACTGCGCCGATAATAGAGGCTCAACTGGCGGAGACTTTTCTGCTTAACACTGTCAACTTGCAGACGACTATCGCCACAAAAGCCTCACGCGTTGTCCACGCCGCCAAAGGCAAATCCGTAATTGAGTTCGGCTTAAGGAGAGAGCACGGCATCGATGCGGGAACGAAAGTGGCACGGTGCAGCTACATAGCAGGATGCCAAGGCACTTCCAACGTTTTGGCGGGACTAAGTTATGGCATTCCCATCTTTGGAACCATGGCTCACTCCTTTGTTATGTCCTACGAGAAGGAAATAGATGCTTTCCGAGCGTTTGCCAAAACTTTCCCAGACAAATCAACACTCTTGATTGACACCTACGATGACCTTGCAGGTGCGGAAAAAGCCGCTACGGTTGCCAAAGAACTTGAAAAGAAAGGATGCAAACTCGGCGGAGTGCGGTTGGACAGCGGCGATTTGGTGGAGATAAGCAAAAAAGTCAGAAAGTTACTGGACGACAAGGGTCTGCAGTATGCTAAAATTTTCGCGAGTGGCGACTTAGATGAATTCAGAATAGCAGAGTTGTTGAAAAACGGTGCGAAAATTGACGCGTTTGGCGTTGGAACCAAAATGGGCACATCAGCGGACAATCCCTACGTTGATGTAATCTACAAGTTATGCGAAACCATGAGTGAAAGCGGCAATTTTTCGCCGATAATGAAGCTCAGCGAGGGCAAAGTCACGTTACCTGGCCGGAAGCAAGTTTACAGGTTCAAAGATAAAAGCGGCAATTTTGCAAAAGACATGATCACATTAGCGGACGAGAAAGTGAAAGGTGAACCTTTACTCGTCAAAGTTATGGAAAAAGACGAAATAATTTACGGTCTTCCCTCCCTTGATGAAATACGCGCAACCGCCGCGGAAAATCTGTCGAAGCTTCCTGAGAAATACAAGAAGTTGACAGGTGCGCCAACTTATCCTGTGGAGTTAAGCCAAGATTTAGAGACCCTGATCAGAAAATTAAAGAAAAAATTAACGAAAACTGAGATTTTTAATTCCAGTTAAACACAGGCCTACTCAGGTCAGGTTGCAACCGTCATCAGCAGGTTTATGAAGCCGACTTCCATAATGGATGCTACGAAGAAAATACCGTATATGTAGACAAGAGCCTTCATTGACATCGTTCTGGCAAATGTCTTCTTGAGTGTCAAGTAGATGCCGTAGCCTTCAATTATGCCGATGGGCGCGCTAACCAGTAGGATTAAGGGCAATGCCTCAAGGTTTATTCCGCCATAAATCAGAGTGGCGCCGCGCAGTATACTTAGAAAAATGATTATGCAAGTGAAAATCAAGGCGAAGCTTCGCGGATGCGTTATTATAACGTCCGCGTATTTCTCTCTTTTAAAGAAGTTCAAAACCACTAAGTTAACGTAAAAAGTCATGCCCAGCAGGATCAGTGAAACCACGAGAACATTATGCATGAAGAGCATGCCAACGGCTAGGAACTGATTTTGTAGAACATCGCCCAGAATACCGAAAAAGAAACGGTTTTCCGCGTATGAAAGCCCCAGAAAAATGACGAAAGCCAAACCCAAGACTGCTGTGCTTTTTCTGGTATCCAAATGCTTCCATTACTCCGCTCAGTTTAGCCCTTGTATTCAGATGACTTCCATAAAAATTTTGTGAAATTTAACTTAGTGATGATTCGTCCAGTCTTCATGATGGCGTTCACATCACTTTTGATTATAAGCTTTTTTACGGTGGTAAAATGGCAAAAACTTAATAGTCTTCTTAGAAAAGGATATGTGCTATCAAAAAGGGGAAAGCATCATGCAAAATCGCCCAGCTATAGTTGCTGTTGGCCGAACCAAGTTTGGGGAGCATTATGGAAAGGAGCCAGAGAAGCTGATTGAAGAAGCTTGGCTCGCCGCATCAAACGAATGCGACATAGAACGCAGGGATCTAGAAGCATGCTATCTCTCAGATTGTTTTCTCCCAATTACAAACAAGTTAGGGTTAGAAGAAGGTTTCCTATCAGAGCTTACAGAACTTCACGTTCCCATGGAAGTTACCCGTTCCGTCAACGCCGCCTTGTTGGCTGCTTGCCACGCTATTCAGGCTGGAGCATACAGTACCGTTCTAGTCGGAGGCATAGAAAAGATGACGGACCGCTGGGACAAAATCCGCGACGACCTCATGCTTCTCGATGACCCGTGGAGCTACTACGCTGGCGGCACGCCAGAAACAAACCACGAGCTGATGCTGAGGGCTTACATAAAAAAATATGGGATAACTGGCGAAAATCTTGACAAACTTAATCTTGCTTTGGCACAAGTCTCCGTCAAAAACCACTTTAATGCAACAAAAAACGAGTACGCCCAGTTCCAGAGAAAGATAACCGTTGACCAAGTCCTGAGCGCTAGGAAAGCAGCACAGAAACCGCTGGGACTCTACGATTTTGCCCCAATTTCCGATGGAGCATCGGCGTTAATCCTCACAAATGAGGCACTTGCCAAAAAAATGACCGCTCAGCCTGTTTACGTTTTAGGCAGCTCCTCAGCCACGGACTACCTGAACTTTCCAGCAAGAGACGACTTAACCCATTTTGTTGCCACCAAAATCGCCATGAAAAACGCCTTGAAAATGACTGGATTAACCCCTTGGGACATGCAGCTCGTCGAGGTGTATGACCAGTCTACGGTGATGGAAATGGTGTCTCTTGAAGATCTAAGCTTCTGTGAACCGGGAACAGCTTGGAAAAGCATAAACGAAAGCTGCCAAGATTACAAAGGCTACTACGAAATAAACGGTAATCACCTTTTCGTTAACATGAATGGCGGCTTAAAAGCGGATGGAAATCCACTAGGAGCCACCGGAGGAGCTCAAATCTTCGAGATTTTCAGGCAGTTGAGAGGCGAAGCTGGTGAAAGGCAAGTTAAAAATGGTCAAGCATTACCACAATTTGGTTGCGTTCTGGAGCTTGAAGGCTTCGGCACTAAGGCACATGTTAGCATTTTAGGGAGAGAGAAAAATGAGTAGCGAACCCATAGAAAGGCGTGTTTCTTACCTTGGCGACAGATTGAAAGCGAGCCGCTGTCAAATTTGTGGGAAAGAGTATTTTGAGGTGAGAGACTACTGCGGGAACTGTGGCAGAAAAAGCTTCGGAAAGATGGACAGTATAGACCTTTTTTATGAAAAGGGCAAACTTGAGCTGTGCACGCTTGTCAAGGAGCCGACAAACAAGTTCATGAAGTTAGGCAGTTACGTTTACGGTATAGTTTCTTTCCACAATGGGAAAATCCGGGTTCCTGGAAGACTTACTGACCAAATCGTGAACGATGGAGAAGCTGTTGATTTTTCAAGCCTTGAAGGTAGAGAAGTTATTCCACGATTTAGAAGACGTTATTCAGTGGGTAGAAACGAAGTTGTTCCAACAATTTCTTTGGCATTCACTTTAGCTGATGAATATTATCCACATCAAGAGTACACTGTTGTTCAGCCTAGCAAAGAGTACGAGGTGCCTGGTATTGTGGGTTATAGCGTTTACGCTTCCCAGTTCAGGATAAAAGAAGGCAACCTTGAGCGCTCGGTTCCCTTCATTGATGAAGACGCGGTAACCGCCGCGGTTGAGGCTGGAAAACTAGCGCTAATACATTCTGGAGTTGACAGCGCGCTGGTTGGCAAAGTCTACGTAGGTTCAGAGTCCAATCCTTACGCGGTTAAGCCTATAGCTTCGAAGGTTGCGCAGGTTTTGAAGCTCGGCGAAGAAGATGAGGATGTTCAAGGGGTTGATGCTGTGGACACCGAGTTCGCGTGTAAAGCCGCCTCCAGCATGTTCAAAGACGCCGCCTCGCTTGTTAACTATTCGAAATCTGGTGTAAATTACGCTATGGTTATCGGCACAGATAATTCTCAAGCAGCGCCCCGAGGCTGTCCAGGCGGGGAGCTGGACGTTTTCGTTGGGTATGGTAGTTCTGCCTTCATTTTTGGAAAATATGATGTTATAGCTGAAATTGAAGGATGGTACTCATGCACTTCTGACACGCCTGACTTTTGGCGCAGAGACGGCGAGCAGTTTCCAATGCACGGCGGGAGATTCACAGGAGACCCCGCGTACTTTAAGCATGTTAGAAAGGCGACTACAAAACTGATGGAGAGGCTCAACTTGCAAGCAGGCGACGTTGACTATTTTGTTACGCATCAGCCTAACCCTCAGTTTCCAGTTAAAATCGCGAAGGAACTCGGCTTCAAAGACGAGCAATACACAGCTTCGCTTCAAATCAACAAGTTCGGCAACACTTACTCCGGCTGCTCACCCATAGGCTTGGCCGCGCTGCTGGACATCGCTAAGCCCGAAGAGCGTATCTTGATTACCAGTTACGGTTCGGGCGCAGGAAGCGACGCCTACCTTTTCAGAACTACAAGTCAACTTGTCGACAAGAGGCAACGCCAAAAGATCAACGTCAAATTCCAAGCTGAAAACCCTTTTGTGAAGTACGTGGACTACACAACCTACCGGCGACTCAAGCTTGGAATGTAACGAACATTTAATAAATGCGCGCGTTGATGTGATAAACGGAGCCTAACGGATTGGTAGTTAAAGACATACTGCGAGTCTTATACGCGCCTCATAAGGTATTCAAAGACATAATACAAAATCCCAAGTACTGGGGGCCTTTCATTTTGCTGCTCATTTTTGTACTGGCGCAAATTGGCTCCTCTTATGTAGTTGCTTCAAGGTCTTATATTGAACAGACTATGCCAGTAGGAGACGAAGGAGATGTATGGACAGAGAATGCCGCATTGTGGCAAGCAGGTCCCAGCGTGACCATTAGGAATAATACTGCTGACTTCATAAACAGCACCCTATACTACGGAAGTACAAGCATCGAATTTGCCGCCTCCAACGCAAGTAACGTTTGGATGGAACTCAATAGCCTAGACGGGTCTGTGAATTGCGGCGCCGACGGCTTCAAGAATGTTTCTCTCAGAGTGAAGCTAGTGGCTCCTGATGCTAAACCTGAAAACGTGTCTCTTTATTTATATTCGTTAAGCGGTTCAAACTTTTATTACGACTTAACCAGCGAGTTTTCGAACAGCGTTGTTAATGTTTGGAATAACTTAACTCTAACAGTTGGCGTTGGCTCTGAAGGCTGGGTGAGCAATGGTAATGGTGCCACTTGGGAAAACATAACTGGCTTAAAAATGGAGTTCACATGGCCCAGCAATTCAAGCATAACTCTGCGGATTGACGGCCTCTTTTTCAGGGGTAAATTCCAAGACCCGTTTGAACTCTACGGCATTTCATACATTGCCACTTCAGCAATGAATGCAATTGCTCCGTTTCTTTTTGAATGGCTCATTTTGACGGGTCTCATGTACTTACTGATTAAGGGGTTGAAAGGCAACGTGGTTTGGAGACCATTAATGGTGGCCGTTGGGTTCGCCTTGATCGCCCTAGTTGTACAAGCTTTGATACTTGCCGTAGTTTACACATCGCTGCCTAGTCTTTTCTATCCGCTTGAAGTATTGGCAGGTACTCCAGGAGAATTCGAGGTGGCGTACCAAGTCATTCTAGACGAAATAGCTTTCGTCACTATGGTGGGTGCAATCATCCAACTAGCCGTATATGTGTGGACAGTTGCTTTGGGCACCTTTATCACTCGTGCCATAACAGGTGACAAGAAAATCGCGGAGCAATTGAGCATGGGAAAAGTGGCTTCGGACACAACTATCAGTAGCGACGTAACAGAGTTCAGCTGGATGAAATGTCTTCTAGTGTCAGGCGCGAGCTTGCTTTTGACAATTATCATCTTAGGTTTACTGCTCGGAATATAGCCTGGCAAGTGAAACAGAACATGCAGTAGATGCAAAGACCGACTCTGAAAGTCTGCGCTGGCTTGCGTGATGGTTAGCAAGATTTATATGGATTGAAGGGCAATTCTGCAGTAAAGCCTTAACCAAAACCCGTGCAAAAAAGGAGCATACGGTTGCGGTGAAGGGCTGACTATGGAGAATGGAAAAATTGGACATTAAAGATTTAAGAAATGGAATGAAACGGGTCACTGTTGAAGCAAAAGTTGTGGAGAAAGGTGAACCCCGCGAAGTTAGGTCCAGATACAAAGATGAAACTTACCAAGTAGCCGATGCCACAGTTGCAGACGAAACAGGAAGCATAAAACTGACACTTTGGAACGAGCAGATAGACCAAGTGAACGTCGGTAACACGGTTAAAATAGAAAATGGTTACGTGACAAGCTTCAGGGGTGAAGTCCAGCTTAACGTTGGAAAATTCGGAACAATGATCGTTGAATAAACCGCCCAAATAGCGCGCGGTTTTTTCGCTGTCAATAGAGGTGAAAATATGGACGAGAGAAGTTTTAGCGGAAGAGGCTTCAGAGGAGCAGGCAGTTTCCCTCCAAAACCAGTCGAAGTTGGCAAAGAATACGATGTTGAAATTCAAGAAATGAGCCGCAGAGGCGAGGGCATAGCCCGAATACAAGGCTTAGTAGTTTTCGTTCCCAATACGCAAAATGGCGATCACGTTAAGATACGGGTAACCCGCATAAGCAGAAGGTTCGCTGAAGCCGAAGTTGTCGGCAAAGAAGAAGCCGAAGAGAAAGAGGAAAAGCTGCCGGAACAAAAAGTGGAAGAACAGCCTGAAGAGAAAGCCGAAGTCGTAGACAAAGAAAAAGCCGAAGACTAAGCAGAACTATTTCTTTTTGAAAAAGAGCCAGTTTTTCTTATCTTTAAGTCTTACCAGCACATAAGCGCCGCTCAGCTTAGCGCCGTCAATTTCCACTATAAGCTTGTCCTCTTTTCTGTTGATTAGCTTGTAGGTTCCTTTGTCCCAAATTTCAACTGTGCCCGCTCCATATTCGCTTTCAGGTATTGTGCCTTCAAAACTTGCGTATTCAACAGGATGGTCTTCAACCTGAACAGCCAGCCTTTTCACACTAGGCAAGGTTGACGGTTCCTTAGGGACTGCCCAGCTTTTCAGCACACCGTCCATTTCCAACCGCAGATCAAAGTGTAAATGCGTCGCGGCGTGCTTCTGAATCACGTAAATTCTGCGCTCACTCACTGTTGCTTCGCCTGTCGGTTCAGTTGTTTTCTGAAAGTCGCGCTTTTTTCGATATTCATTCAGGCTCAATTCTTCTCCATAATCAGCGGAGACTAACAACTATAATACCTTTCTCTTTCCCACAAATTTTTGGGGTTCTCTGCATGTGTCTGATAAAAAATTGTTTTGTTTGCTCTCAACTTGTTTTCAAGTCTTCCATGAATTCTGTTAAATCCACTGTGGAAAATCCGTTTTCATCGCCGAGTTTCTGTTTTGCTGGCGGTCTGTTCATGTAGAAGGGTATTCTGTTTGATATGCGCTCTTGGAAAGTTGGCTCCAACTCGTTCTTGTAGAACAAGCCTATGGGGATTCTGTCTCCCCATTCTCGTGCTTTGTCCATCGCCGCCATTTTTTTCTGGAAATCTTCAGCCCAGTCGCGCACGTTAGGGTCAAAGCCTGTTTCTTCCAGCTTGTAAAGTCTGGATTGCGGTTTTCCTGTAGTCGGGTCTTTCCTGTCTTCTCCAGCGTACCAAGCTTTAGTGGTTATGTTATTGTACGTGGGGCACGGTTGCAAGCATTCTATGAACGCTAACCCTTTATGCTGGATTCCCTGTTTTATTATCTCTTTCAGATGCCTAACGTCATAAGCGTATGACCTCGCCACGAAGGTGTAACCTGAAATAATCGCGAGTCCCACGGGATTCACCGCCTCGTTGATGTTTGGTTTTGGAAGCGATTTTGTTTGCATTTCACGCTGCAGCGTCGGTGACGCTTGCCCTTTTGTTAATCCGTAAACGCCGTTGTTGTGTATTATGTAAGTCATGTCCAGGTTTCTTCGTCCAGTGTTGACAAAGTGTCCTGCGCCTATGCCTAAGCCGTCGCCGTCTCCGCCTATGGCTAAAACCTCCAAATGGGGGTTCGCAACTTTGATTCCTGTTGCGAAGGGTAACGTCCTTCCATGCAAAGTGTGAACGCCATACGCTTTCACGTTATGGGCTTCTTTGCCTGAGCAACCTATGCCTGAAACAACCACGATTTGGTGGGGTTCCAAGCCTAATTCAGCGAACGCCATGTGTAAGCCGTTCATTATACCGAAGTCGCCGCAGCCTGGGCACCAGTCCGCAAACACGTCTGTTCTAAAATCTGATGGTTTAAGACCCAAACATCAACACCTGCCTTTCAGAGGCTTTATCAGTTAAAATCGCCTTAAGCGCGCCATACACTTCAGTCGTAGTCATCGGGCGCCCAGTGTACTTAAGAATGTGGAAGTTCGGAGCGATTCCAGTTTTTTCTTTTATTATTCCGCCTAGCTGACCTGTGTAGTTATCTTCGATGTCGATTATTCGCTTTTTGCCTTCCAATGCTTTCTTCACATCTTCCGCGGGAAGCGGATGTACCAAGCGCACTTGCATAAATCCTAAGCTGAAGCCTTCCTGTTTCAGCTTTTCCAGCGATTCTATTATGGCGCCTTTAGGTGAGCCCCAACTTACCACGATGTTCTCTGAGTCTGTGTCGCCATAGAACTTCAGTTTATCTTCAACTGGCACTTCTTTCTTGACTAATTCCAGCTTCTTCATTCGTTTCTCAACCATGAGCCTTCTGTTTAAGGGTTCCTCGCTGATGTGGCCGCTCTCGTTGTGCTCGTCTCCAGTGTACCAGTGCACGCCGTTCTTTGTGCCCAGCACCACTCGCGGGGAGACGCCTGTTTCTGTGAAGCGGAAGCGCTGGTACTCTTTGCCTTCAAGGTCTTTTTCCGTAAGTAGTTCGCCGCGTTCGATTTTGAATTTGCCATAGTCAAAGACTGGGTATGTCTGTGAACAATTCGCCATAGCTTTATCGAGTAAGTGAATCACGGGCATCTGGTACTTTTCTGCGAGGTTGAACACTTTTGCAGCGTCATAAAAGCATTCTTGTATGTCTCCTGACGCAAGAATTATGCGTGGGAACTCTCCGTGGCCCGCGTGCATGGCAAATCTCAAGTCAGCTTGGCCGTTCCGAGTGGGCAAGCCTGTTGCGGGAGCGCCTCGTTGATAATACGTTATCACCAGCGGTACTTCGCTGTGTCCCGCCCAGCTTAAGCCTTCCGCCATTAGCGAAAAACCGGGCCCGGAAGTTGAAGTTGCTGCTCTCGCACCAGCCAACGCGGCGCCTGACGCCGAGTTTACGGCTGCAATTTCATCTTCAGTTTGGATTACAACTATGGCTTCTTCTTCTCCGCCTGTTTTCAGGATTTGGTGGGCTTCCAAGTATTCGCTTTCGTCAGCCGCAGGCGTGATAGGATAATATGTTTGCACTCGGCATCCGCCGAGGACTTTGCCCATGGCAACTGCTTGATTTCCAGTAAGGAAAAGTCGCTTTTCATCGACCGCGGTTTTTTCGAGCCTGTGCTTAAAACCGTTTTTGAAGTTTTCTTCTGTGTAGTCATATGCGTGGTTCAAAGCCATCACGTTCATTTCAGCGATTTTTGGTTTTCCTGAAAAAGTGGCTCGTACAGCCTTTTCCGCAAGGCTTCTGTCATACTTGAAAAGTGCGAAAGAGACGCCTATAGTTAAAACGTTTATCATTCGCGTAATCTTGCTTATTTTCTCTATTCCAAGTTTTTCTCCAATTTGGTTTAGCAACTCCATATAGGGCACAGGGAAAACTTGGACGTTTTTCTGTTTGGCATGGTTAAGCCAGTCGTTCAGGGTTTCGCCAACATTGTTTTCCTTCATGAACTTAACGAGTTCTTCTTTGAATTCTGGGGGTAACGTCGCTATGTCGAGAACCTTGGTGTTTATGTCTTTTGAATCTACGATTACGCCGCCTTCAGAGACAACTTCGTTGATGTGCCTCACCACGGTTTCAGCATCAAACGCCGCTAGCAAGTCCACATCGTTTATGTTCGCCAGAATCTCTTTCGGTGATATACGCAGGTGAAAGTAGCTGTGCAGTCCTTTTATGTTGGAGTGGTACTCTCTTCTCCCAAAAACGTATAGTCCGCCGTAGCCGCATGCTTTTCCGAAAATGTTTGCTGCGGTGTCCACGCCGCTTCCCTGCGCTCCGCCAGCCATCCAATTTACACTATCAATTACCATTTCTATTTTTCACAACCAAATAATTGCGGGCGACGAATGATTCTTTTATCCGCCTGTTGCTCTACCGTAACCAGTGCAGCAGTCGCAGCCAGAACTTTTGCCGCAATAGGGGCACACGCACTTGCAATCGTCAATGAATTCGCCGCATCTGTCGCAACGAGGCAGTTCACTCTCTTCTTTTACCATTCAATTCGCCTCTGCCGTAATTTACTTCGCGTGCTAGCGAATTAAGCTTTCGGAAACAGACTTCAATGTAATTATAAGACGGGAGGTAGACGAGCCAAAGACGTTTAGGCTGAGCCTCCACATCAAGATCTGGTTCTGCGTTTGGGTTCAATGTATATATAAGTGAGGGGGTAGGTGTCTCGCACAGGTAGGGCGAAACTTCCAATCGCCAAACATGGGTTCTACGCTGAAGTTCTATCTGCGTTTCAGTCCTTATATAAGGGGGCTATAGTCACGCAGAGCACCAGCAGAAAAGGCAAGTTGGCACATGTACCTAGTAGCATGCAAACTAAAGAAAAAAGTTATGATTTAACTCGAAACCAGGATTCTACTGCGTTTCCGAGTTAATTTCGTTGTTTTCGGTAATCAGTATTATTTTGAAGGTTGTTTTACAGTCCATCTACTAAATGGGCTGTTCCATCAGGGCAGTAGACTTTGTCGCCTTTCTTTACGACGTAATAGCGCCTGCTGCACACTTTCATTTGTGAGCAACCATCGCAATCTCTTGATAGCAGTTTTCAGTCGCCTCCTATTAGTTATCTTAAGGGCAAGACAAGCACTTTTGTTGGAACAAGGTGATTCGCCTGTTCGTACATGTGCTTCCATGCCTCAGTGGAGCCACATGAAAATGAAAATGGCACTTTTAAACTTTTCCCACACAAAACCATGATAACAGCGTTTTTTGAAGTTTTGGATCAAAATCTCATTTGTTGCTGCGATGCTTCAGAAGTTTTCGTGGTGCACTATCTGGCTTAGGGATCTTCTGCTTCTTTGCGGTGGAGTCTCATCTGGATAGCCCACGGGAATTATCGCCATTGGTCGTATGCCTTCAGGAGCATTTAGCGCTAGTTTTGCTTCGTCTTCGTTGAATGCGCCTATCCAGCACGCGCCCAGCCCGAGCGAATAGGCAGTTAAGAGAATGTTTTGGGTCGCAGCTGCCGTGTCTTGTATGCAGTACAATGTTTTGCCTCGACTGCCATAGCCCATTGAAGAACGCCTTTCGTTTGCGCAGACCACAATAACGACGGGTGCTTCTTCAACAAATGCTTGGTTGAGAGCCGCTCTTGCAAGTTTTCTCTTGACCTCCAAGTTTCTGACGACCACGAATTCCCATGGTTGAATGTTTCCCGAGGACGGCGCATGTCTTGCCGCATCGATGAGTTTCTCAACAGTTTCTTCGGGCACGTCTTGCCTTTTGAAGGCTCTTACGCTTCTTCTCCCTTTGATAGCTTCCAAAAGTTCCATAAATCTTCACACATCTAGAACAGAGCGCTCTTGCGTAAAAGCCTTAAGTTTTAGTTAGCTTTCATTATTCTTGGATGATGAGCTTTAGAGTCACAGAGCCAACGCGGTGATGATGACTCGACGGGCGAACTGACAAAAATCTGAATTGCGCAGGTTCCAACTTTTTGATAAGCTGGACTTAACCCCGTTTGGGGCTAGTCCCAGCGGGCGTGCCATTGCTTATGCTACAAGAGTTCTGAAGATGCTGGATGCCTTGACACCAGAGGAAACAAGGGAAATCCGGCGGTGGAAAGCATGTGGTCAGCCCCATAGCAGATGTAACCATCAGACAATTTCGATGTTACGGAGGACCTAACCAAAATCATTATGTGGTCTTGTCTGAAACAAACTTGAAGGTACAGCTGAAAAGTTGATTGGTTGAATAGTTTTTTCTTCATCTAACGTTCTGCTTTTCATATTTAGAACATAGTTTGCTCTCTTAAATAGAGATTTATAAGTCCATATGGGACCATGTCTCTTTGCAACAATGCAGACTGCTCAATGCTAACAGCCCAATTAGCACTCAAAAACTTTATTTTCCTTGAAAATAATGGTATTTGGTTATTATGAGCATACTCAAAGTCGAGGATTTATCGGTTAAAGTCGAGGACAAGCTTATACTCAAAGGCCTTTC
>Ga0315555_1000241_pt1 | contig 36713 bp, 35 predicted proteins | sample SalMarSW160380MG_FD_202113 | JGI IMG/M metagenome (GOLD analysis project Ga0315555, IMG submission 202113) | Salt marsh sediment microbial communities from the Plum Island Ecosystem LTER, Massachusetts, United States - Salt Marsh Sediment SW1603-80 ... | reverse complement strand
TGATCTTTTAAAAAACATCACGACCGTGCTCAAGCATATGGACACGCTCCTCGGCGAGCTTCCTGAAGACAAGATCAAGGAGTTCTCTCAGTCCGAATATTTTTCCGTATACAGAGACGTGTTCCAAAAGCTGAATCTTACGCAGGGCTGAGAAATGTCTCCCTGGCGATCACCGGAGTATTCGTGTTCGAAAAACGGGCCCCGTTCCGGGATGAATCCATACGAGGAAAATCCTTTTATTTAAGAAATTTCTGTCCATAAAAAAACGATCGTCTCCATTTTTTACTATAGTAGCACTATACTGCAATAGCAAACAGCCGCATTCTTTGTTTCGGGCACCATGTATCACACCACCGCTCATCACTCAAACATTTTTCCGGAACCGCATCAGATACCTGATTTCATTTGCAAGGTTCTCGGTTTCCTGCTATGTTAGGGCCACCATCGACAGGGGAGTACAATGAGAATATATACAGAATGCATCCCGTGTTTTGCACGCCAGGCGGTTGAGGCTTCTGAAATGGCGACAAAAGATCCGGAATTACGGGAAAAGATACTCCGCGCCGCCCTCAGGGAGATCGCACGGCTTCCATTCGATCGAACACCTCCCTATGCCGGAGTGCTTATTCACAGGATCGTGCGAAAAATGGCCGGCGATGTAGACCCCTATAAGGAGCTCAAAACCCTCTATAATAAAAAAGCGCTTGAATACTATCCCTCTATGAAAAAACTGGTCGATGATTCCGAAGACCGTTTTGAAACCGCCGTTCGTCTCGCGATAGCCGGAAACAACATCGATTTCGGCGTTCGGAAAAACAGCGATGTCATCCATATGGGCGATATAATAGAGGAGACGCTTCACATGCCGTTCAAAATCAATCATTTGACATCTTTCAGGCAGGCTGCCGAGAAATCGTCCCGGATTCTCTATATCGCGGATAACGCCGGGGAGATCGTGTTCGACAGAGTGCTCATTGAAGAGATTCCGGCTTTTCGTGAAAAAGTCGTGTTTGCGGTAAAGGGCCACCATGTTTTAAACGATGCAACCATGGACGACGCGCAGGAGGCGGGATTAACCGGTTTAGTGCGTGTTATCGACAATGGAAGCGACGCGCCAGGCACGATCGTTCAGGAATGCAGTGAGGAATTCAAAAAAGGGCTCAGAGATGCCGACCTCATCATCGCAAAAGGCCAGGGCAACTACGAAACCCTCTCCGAAGCAAACTATCACACATTCTTCCTCCTGAAGGCAAAATGCCCGGTCATTGCCGGTGACCTCAGCGTCGATGTCGGTGATATTGTTCTTTTGGAGCATACTCCTGATTGAGCGTTTTTCGATGGATTTCCTCGTTGATCCTCCTTTACTGATTCTTCCCCTGCATGTACCTCATCAATGGTTTGATCCATTAAAACTCTGGTATTTTGTACTGATTTTCATAAAAAAATAATGATCTTTTACTTTCCCATAGTCTTTTAAGCATCGATAAATGAGGGTAAAAACCATTAGATAAGTGTTAATTTGAACATTTGACGATTGAAAGTTCACTTGCCTATTTTTTCTCATTAATTTTTAGAATTTTCGAAACAAAATCCCGACCCTTTTTGTTTAATAAAGGCAGACCATTTAATGATAAGGAGGTACTGAGCATGAGAAACTTCAACCTGGCGGTACTTGAAGGCAGGCTTGTCGCCGATCCCGAAATTCGTTACACACAGGGGGGTACAGCATTGTGCAGGTTTTCCATTGCCAACAACTTCGACCACTACAAGGATGATGAGCTGCAGAAAGAGGTGAACTTCTTTGATGTTACAACCTGGTCAAAACTTGCCGAGCTCTGCAACGAACATCTCAGCAAGGGAAGGCGTGTCATTATAAATGGCAGGCTGAGGCACAACCGCTGGCAGGACGAATCGGGAATCAATCACTCAAAAATCGACGTTATCGGCAGTCAGGTACAGTTTCTGGATTTCAAGGAACAGGAAGGGGAAGACTCACATACATCGGATGACGACACTCCCTTCTAAGTAACTTCTCGCGAAGTTATTTACAGATACTCGGCCACCCGGGGATACATCCCGCCAGGGACGTATGTCCCCGGCGGGATGTGCCACTTCTCAGTAACTTCGAACAAGTTACTTTTTGATACCCAGTCCCCGGAGGATGTATCCTGCCAAGGATCGATCCCAAGAGGACATACGCCACTTTTAAGGCCGGGCCGAGCTTTCAAATGAAAAAGCAAGTCGTACGTATGCCTGCAACTACCGGAGGAAACATTTTAACTCATCCTGTGTATGAAGCGAACACAACAGGCGGCCGCCTTTTCTGACATTATTCAGCAGCTTTGTGCTGGCATTCAGCTGCGGCTGCCCGGTTTTACAGGGAGAAAAGCGGGCTCATCTATAGTTGAAACTGAAATTTCGGAATTTTAAACCGGAACTTTAATGGGTAAAACCATAAAGGAGGTGTAAAAATGATTCGATAATGAAAAAAGAATTGAAAGTCTTTTTCTCTTTCGACAAAAAATGAAAAATATCAGTCGTATATTCATCCCTTTTGTAGCCTCTTTTTCGCTCCTCCTGTTTTTTTTCCCCGGCCTCCCTGTATACGCTGAGGATGTTTCATATGTCAAACAGGCCGGGCCCCCGAAAATTACTGAACAGGGAATCGTATTTACCTATCAGACGCAAGAACAAATCCCCAAATACGTTATGGTAAGTGGGGATTTTGACAACTGGCAGGATGTTCATTTAATGACCAGGAATCATTACGATGTGTTCTTCTTTGTCTACAAAAAACCGGGGAAAAAGGGAATTATCCTGAATAAGGGGATATATCGCTACAGGTTCCTCGTGGACGGTATATGGATAAATGACCCCAAAAATCACCGCTCTGTGTACGATTCAACCGGAACGGAGCTCTCATACTTTGAAGTAAAAAAGCCTGTTCTTCACGTTGATTACAACCCCGTTTGGCTGAAAGAAAACACCTATATTTTCTATTACAGGGACAATTCTGCGAAACAAGTAAACCTCATCGGTGATTTCAATAACTGGAACCCCTACTCACTGCCAATGAAAAAGGATAAAAGCGGATACTGGGAAATAGAAGTGGATATTCCGCCCGGCCTCTACGCCTATCAGTTCATCGTTGACGGTACGTATATAAAAGATCCCCTCGGTCAAAGTATGATGGTTGATAGGTTCGATGATGAAATGTCACTCCTTGAAATCCCCGGCAAATAGATTATGAGAACACGCATTTCGACATTGATGTGAAACCTGCAATTCCATTAACCAGCGAATGATTTTCTGATACCGGCATTGGAATTTTTAACAACCCTTATCTTTTTTATTGTTGTCGGATTTCTGAAGTTCGATACTGCTGCAGCATAAAACGGCTAACAGGCAGGCCAAAGGCAGAAGGTGATTGTTCGGGAAGTTATTGAACTGCAGGAACAGGTTTGTAAGCAAAAGAATCGGGAACTATCACGATATTTTTCTGAGCCATCAGCACCCCTTCGGGACCGTATATGTTCACACTGAACGTCCCGATTGTGTCGAAGAGCATCTTTACGGAAAACGCGGTCCACTCCGGTCGCAGGGGAAGCAGCTTCGAAGCGTACGGTTTCACCTGCTGGGTGTCGAGCCTGTACACCACGACACGCGCCTCTTTTAGGCCAAGCGGCGCTTTCGCCTTCAGAAAAAGCGTCACGTTTCCTCTTGTAAAGGTGTTTGATTTATGTATAGGCCTGAGTCTCGCGAAATCGACATCCTCACAGAAGTACAGCCGGTATCCCTCTCCTGCACCCCGCATATTCCTTGTTCCATACAGCATGAATGAGACAAGAATCACCACGATGATCACTGCAACAGGTATCCATCTGCCGCCTCCTCTTGCAGGTACGCTCGTTTGAGGAAATGTCGGACGAATCGCCCTTGGTACAGGTGGTCCTGCCGGAGCAACCGGAGCCCCTTTCTCCGCCTCAGTAACCTGCTCCTTAAAACCCGTTTCAAACTGCCTGCCGTAATCCCCTTCGGATAGCGCTGTCGTGGACGGGCCGGGGATTCTCACCGCATGCCGTTTAAGAAGCGACGTCCCCACGATGGCAACGAACAATGAAACACCTACCAGGAACACAAAGCCGAGCACAATAATCACAAACATTTCACCAGGACACCTTTTGCCATAATCTATCGATCATTCGGCTGAGGATATACTTCTCATTGATTTTCGGTAATTTCTGAAAAAACTGAAATAAATCCGGCAGACGGTTTCAGAAAATCGACTCTGCACCCCACATCGATCCTTTCACCGCCCCTTCCCTCTATCGTTAGGTGCAGATCATCTTTCTTTACAATATTCGTCACACCTTTGAAATCCTTCTTTATCGGTACAAGACCCATAATAAGCTTGAAATGCGAAGGTGTATCCGCATGTAAATCGACAGCAGTTTTGAATCCCCGTTCGGTAAAGAGGTTTTTTTCAACACTCTCCTTAATGCCGTAGTGAAAGAATGAGGTCACTTCCTCAATACCGAGTACCGATCTGCAGCGCCCGTTCCACGGAGGATAGTGCCGCCCTCCGTTGGACATCCAGAATACCGTCTGATGGAGCACCTTCGGGTCTTTCAGCTGAAAGTAGAGATACCCCTCCTCGGGCACGGAAACAGCGCTGAAAGTAAAATCAAACGCAGGATCGCTGATGAACATGAGAAGGTCCTCAAACCCTGACGGCGCCGGATACCGGGTAGCATCGATTGTGCTTCCGTCAAGGCACGGCACCTTCGCCCTGTCTGTAACTTCCGTGTTCGGCTTCATTCGTATATAGCCGCCGGCTTTTGGATCCTCGAAATACTTCGTCGGTGTAAATCCTGTTATCGGCTGCGAGATATCTACTATGCCGGACCACTCCCTGTCAGGGAGTTTCAGGGTCGGATGATTTCCGAGCGGCATCTTTCCTGTAAAACCATCGATAAGATGATCGATGTATATAATCGGTTCACCCTTTTTAAGCCCGATGAACTTCTTGATTTCAGCAAATTCCTGCCGCATATCCTGTCTAAGAGCAAGCATCGATTCATCGCTTTTTCTTGCCAGGTCGACAAAATCCCAGTTTTCGCATGCCGTATCGCCGTGTATTGGATAGGTTGTTTTCGCATACGGGTCCTCCCCGCCGCCGAAAGGAAAACAGAAAAAATCACCCCGTAAAACTCCGAGAATCTCATCAACATCATACTTCTGCTCGCGCCACCAGGGTGCGATGAAGAAGGGATTAATCTCTCTGTTTCCCGCCTTGAACGAGGCGGTAAGATGTCCGCCCTGCACCGTTACCGCTGTGCGTACCATATCGTTCGTAAGTATGTAACTCGGCTGTCCGTCAAGTGTTTTTATGATTCCCATTGGTCATCCCCTTTCATCTATTTCTATTCATGCTTTATCCGATAATTGTAACACAGGTCATAAGATAAAAAAAGAAATTTTCAAAACCGGTGAGCTGGATGTTCTTCGCGTTGCTCAAGCGGGGACTATACACTGCCGGCATTATCCAAAGCGGCCGGTTTCTGAGCGAGGAACGGTAATGCAAAAACCTGCAATTGAAGGCGGCATACCGGTGAGGAAAAGCCCTCTCCCATTTTCACCGCCATATATACAAAAGCAAGAAATCGATGAAGTAACCGCAGTTCTCAAATCGGGGTGGATTACCCGGGGCAGAAAATGTGAGGAGTTTGAAGAGGCTCTTGCCGCATACACAGGTGCCGGAGCATGCGCTGTGCTCTCATCAGCGACCGCCGGCCTCTTCCTATCCCTGAAACTCTACGGCGTCGGCCCGGACGATGAGGTTATCACAACACCCTACACCTTTGCCGCAACGGTAAATGCCATCCTGCACACCGGAGCACGCCCTGTCTTCGCCGACATTGAACAAAAGACGTTCAACATCTCCCCTGATGAAGTAGAAAAAAAGATTACGCGAAAGACAAAGGCGTTTATTCCGGTTCATTTTGCAGGCGGACCCGCTCGAATGGATGCTATAAGGGCCTTTGCAACAGCTCACCGCATCATGGTAATCGAGGACGCTGCCCATGCCATAAGCGCCTCGTATCACGGGCGAAAAATAGGAAGCGGAGAAAACCCTGCCGTATTCTCCTTTCATGCGGTTAAAAATCTCACAACGGCGGAGGGCGGCGCTGTGCTTTTCAATGAATCGGAGTTCATCAAAGGCCTGAAGCTTTATTCCCTGCACGGCCAGACGAAAGATGCGTATGAAAAACTCAAAGTAGGAAACTGGAAGTACGATATCACAGTGCCCGGGTATAAATTCAATATGACCGACATTCAGGCGGCAATCGGGCTTTGTCAGCTCAGGCGCCTCGATCGAAACAGGGAACGGCGTAAAGACATCGCAGCAAGGTATACATCGTTTTTACAGCAGTTTGATTTTGTGCGCACCCCCGAAGAGGAACCGGGCACCACCCACGCCTGGCACATCTACCCACTCTGTATCGACTTTTCACGGCTTTCGATCGACAGGGATGCCTTTATCAGCGCTCTCGGCAGGGAAAACATAGCAGCCAACGTGCACTTCATACCGGTTCACCTAATGAGCTATTATAAAAAAATGTTCGGGTATCAGCCCGATGATTTTCCCGTTTCCTATCACACGTACCTTCAGGAAGTCACCCTGCCCCTGTATCCGCAGTTGACCGACGAGGATGTAGTCTCTGTACTCGAAGCTGTGGAAAAGCTATTCACCTACTATAAAAAATAGGCAGATGAGGTTTCAATCATAAATGTTGCAATTACACTTGCCTGATGGTTTTTATATTAATCGTGTAATTTTAACACAAGACGAGCTTTTTCTTTATCAAATATCACAACAAAAAAATTGAAAAATTCATCCTGACCTACAATCCCATACGGGAGATCACGTATATCATATGAAAACCCAGTATAACAAGGATACTTAAAACCGCCCACCTCAATGATTAAATTATGAAAATAAGCTATCTGTTTAATCCCACCCGTACCGTAGAACTCCATTTTAGGGCCACTCTTGACATCAATATCGATTATTTCACCGATTTCTCCATGAAAAATGCAATAGTCTGCGCCAGAATCAACTAAAACCTCATAACCCACTCTATTACCACCATTAATTAAGTAAACAGGTATTACTGGCCGTAATATGTTTCTTCTTTTGGGGTGTGTTTCAATTGGGGAAGCTGGAAGTTTCTTATACGGAAATTTAATAGAAGGCATTAAAGAATATAAGTGCTATAGGATTTTGGCACTTTTGTGAGAATTGGATTTTTTTCACCTTTTTTAATTGACTCTTCTAAGGCTTGTTTGGGTGACTCACCACTCCCAAGCACTTTCGATTCATCTGAAGATAATGCAACCCATTTTTCAGCATACTTTTCTAACATAGTTAAATCAATAGCATTAGAATCTTTCATTATTTACACCTCAATTTTCCTGTCCTAAATTTAATATTAACCGAATCTGGAATAAAAATCAATAATTCTATTTAATTTCCATATTTATATAGATTACCCTAACAGGTACAAAATAACTTCATAATGAACGGATACTCGATTATATTAGGACCAGAATGGTGCCTGCAGGCACTTTCTTAATCTCCAACCCTGATTAAAAAGAACATACAATATGCATCCAATATTTGTAACGATAGGGCCCATCGAAATCCGTTACTACGGGCTCATGTACGTCATCGGTATCTTGATCGGGATCTTTCTTCTGCGCAGGGAAATAATCCGAAAAGAAATCGGTCTTACGAAAGACGACGTAATCAGCTACGTGTTCTGGACTGTAGTCGGTGGAATTTTAGGAGCGCGGCTATACTATGTGATATTCATGTGGAAGGATTATTACGCTGCAAATCCTCTTGAGATATTCGCCATCTGGAACGGCGGCCTTGCCATACACGGCGGTATACTGGGCGGGTCTCTTTTCATCTACTGGTTCTCCCGCATAAAAAAAGTGCACTATTTCGACCTTCTCGACGCAACAGCACCGCTCCTTGCGCTCGGGCAGGCCATTGGGCGCATCGGTAACTTCATGAACGGCGATGCACACGGCCTGCCTACTAAACTCCCATGGGGCATCGTGTTTCCTGAAGACAGCCCCGCCGGGATGCAGTTTCCCGGTCAGCCCCTGCACCCGGTTATGCTTTACGAGCTCGCGCTCAACCTGGTTTCATTTTTCATACTCTGGAAGCTGCGTAAGGGCACTCATAAAAGGGGCTTTATTTTCGATATGTACCTGATAAACTACGGAATCATCCGATTCTTCGTAAGTTTTTTCAGGGCAGACAGCCTTATGCTGGGAAGGCTTCGGGGTGCTCAGGTGCTCAGCGCAGTGTTTGTGGCAGGCGGCCTGGCATTTATGTTCGTATTCAAGCTGTGGAAGGGATATGAAGAAGGCAACGGATCTGTCGATGGGAAAATCGGACCCGGTAGCGAGGAGCAGTAAAAAAGGTTCGTAACCTACGCATGCGTACAATTGCACGGACTGCCGAATTCTGCATTTCGATAAGCCGGTGCCGGTACAAAAAATTCATAGAGGAACAGAATGCTCTCAATTATCGCAGACCTGCACACCCACACCCTGGCAAGCGGGCACGGCATCGACACTGCACGCACCATGGCAGAATCGGCATGCAGGCAGGGACTGGACGGTATCGGGATCACCGATCATGGCCCCGGTATACAGGGCGGGCCGGATCCGATCTACTTTCTCTCGCTCAAGCGCATGTTTGGAGGGCTTCATCTGCCGATACGAATCTTTACCGGCGTTGAGGATGACATCAGCAGTAAAAAAGGTGAGCTCACCCTACATGATGATGTTCTGTCCGGACTTGATCTCGTAATAGCAGGTCTTCACCCCTTCTCCTGGATCGCCGAACTCAACAGGACAGAAAGGACAGAGGCAATCGTCAATGCCATGGGAAGGGGCAAAATCAGGATGTTCACCCATCCTGTCGGCACCTACTACGATGTTGATATCGACCCGGTTATCGATGCCGCTGTCCAAAGCAGGGTCGCGCTCGAGCTCAATACGAGCAAGCTTCAGCAGAAAAAAGCGGTGCTCGAATACCTTGAAAAATGCGCCAGGAAGGGGGCGCAGATTGCAGTCAATTCCGACGCCCATTTAGCGGAGGAGGTTGGCCAGTTCTCCACGGCACTCGACTATCTTCATGAAGTGCAGTTCCCCGAAAAGCTCATAATAAACAGAAACAGAGAAGCAATCGCATCATTCTTCGGTATCAGGTGGTAGATTGCTCTGGCAACATGATAGTTTGAGGTGGTAGCAATATGAAAACAGTACTGTTCGGCGACCGTCCCTTTGAAACCGAGCTCGTTATATTCGACAAGGACGGGACACTCACCGATTTCAGAAAAACATGGTTCGCCATCCTGGATAAACGGATGGAGATCATCCTCAGGGAGATCAAGCTCAACTGCACCGAAGAAGAGTTCAGAAAAACTGTATATCAAACATACGGCATATCAGGCCGGTACATCGACCCGTACGGCCCGTTTCCATACACCCCACCCTGGGAGGATGAGATTGTATTCGCGACTATCTTGTACCGGCTGGGCGTTCCCTGGCAGGAGGGCAAGAACATTGCCCGCTTCAGCACCCAGAAGGCGGAGGAGGAGCTTGACCGCGGCAGCTGCACCGAGCTCATAGACGGCGTGAAAGATGTTCTCGAACGGCTTCATAAAAGCGGTATCCTCATATCGCTTGCAACGGCCGATTTAACGGATATCGCAACGGATGTTTTGAAGCACACGGGCATATACGACCTGTTTAACTTCGTCATCGGGGCTGATAAAACAGAAAACAACAAGCCCCATCCTGAGATGATCTTCAAAACCCTCGAGGCGCTGAAGATCGAAGGACAAAGCACCGCATTCGTCGGTGATGCAATCACAGACATGCAGATGGCAAAGTCTGCCGATCTCGGTCTGGTCGTGGGTGTTGTAGACGGCGGCGTCGCCCGCCCGGAAGACCTGAAAAAAGACGCAGATGTGGTTTTGAACTCGGTCCATGAAATCCGTGTGTTGTAACTATAACACGAAGTCCCTTTTCTACTAATTTAATGTATAGTATATGTGCAAAGTTTTTTATACTACTGGAAAAACAAGAGGCGCTCCATGCCGGAGAGAAGTAAGGACTGGATAAATCAGGCGATCAGGGACCTTAAGGCTGCTGAATCGCTAATGAAAGATGAATCCTATGAATGGTCCTGCTTTATCGCGCAGCAGGCGGCAGGAAAAGCAATAAAGGCGGTGTTTCAAAAGCTAAACGCTGCTGCCTGGGGACATTCCTTATTCGAGCTTATAAAAATTCTCTCAAAAAAGGAAAAGGCGGACGATAACCTGATAAATTGTGCAAAAAGCCTGGATAAATATTACATTCCAACCAGGTATCCAAATGGATTTGAAACCGGAAGCCCCTATGAATATTTCACGAGGAGTGATGCAGAGGGTGCAGTCGTTTGTGCGAGAAGAATCATTGAATTCTGTAAGAGTATTCTGGCTTGAGCAGGATCAATTGATAAAAAAGATTCGCAATGTTGCAAGAAAAATCGGGAAAAACAATCCCAACGTGAAAAAAATCATTCTGTTCGGATCTCTGGCGGAAAAAAGGGGGGTTCCCGGCAGTGATGCAGATATTCTGATAATCCTCGAAAAGGACGATACCCCCTTTATAAACAGGATAGCCGAATGGTTGGATAAGTTTTCTCTGGACTTTCCTCTGGAAGTTTTCCCCTATACAGAAAAAGAATTACAAAACTCTATTGCACAAAAAGCCCTTAAAAGCGGAACCATTCTGTATACGCGTTGACATGCGGGGTGCTGCCCTTATAAATTTTTCTCCCACTCCCACGCTGTTTTAATGATGTAGGAAAGATCATCGTACTTCGGTTTCCAGTTGAGCTCTCTTTTCAACCGCGAACTGTCCGCAACAAGTTCCGGTGGGTCACCCTCCCTTCTGCCCGTCTCCTCGACAGGGAAATCCACTCCGGTTACCCGCTTTGCCTCTTCAACAACCTCCCGCACGGAGTACCCATGCCCGTACCCGCAGTTGTACACAGCAGATACGCCCCGTGTAAAAAGATTCTCCATCGCGAGAATATGCGCATCCGCAAGGTCATCGACATGTATATAATCACGAATACAGGTCCCGTCCGGTGTGTTGTAATCTGTGCCGAAAATCTGCAGGCTATCAAGCTCGCCCTTCGCCGCCTTCAAGGCCCTCGTGATGAGATGGGAAGCCTCCCCGTATTTCTGGCCGATTCTAACATCCCTGTCGGCGCCCGCAACGTTGAAATACCTGAGCGATATATATCGAAACCCCTTTTCTGCCGTTGCAATATCCTTCAGTATGTATTCCGTTATCATCTTCGATGAACCGTACGGATTGATTGTAACAAGCGGGGCGGATTCGCTAACGGGTGTTGTTTCTGGAATGCCGTAAACGGCAGCAGTTGAAGAAAAGATGAAGCGGTATACCCCGTGCTTCAGCATGCTTTCCAGAAGATTCACCGTGTTGAGCGCGTTGTTTTTGTAGTATAAAAGCGGCTTCTGCACAGACTCCTCGACCTTTATCGACGCGGCAAAGTGCATTACCGCATCCGGTTTATACGTATCAAGCACCTCATCGATACAATCAACATCCTTCAAATCTCCCACGACAAGCTTGCCGTAAAGCACCGACTCCCTGTACCCGGTCGAAAGATTGTCAAGCACCAAAACATCATACCCGCTCTCACCGAGCGCTTTCACAACATGACTCCCGATATACCCGGCCCCACCCGTTACAAGGATTTTTTTATCTTTTTTCATTCCACACCCGGCCTTTTCAAATTGAATTTGCGTGAGAAAACAGGGGATCGTTTATAGATGCATTGCGGCTCATTATCCTGATCTTGATGCGGTTAAATACTTTTCAAATGCAACATAAATTTCAATGTTCATTAGGATATTCATTTTTTAAAATATTCATAACAAGTTGTTTAAATCCCGACAGATCTTCAATAATAGTGTTCCATACTATTTCTGCATCTATTCCAAAATATTCGTGAATTAATTTGTTTCTGAAATCTTTTATATCCTGATATAATGGATTAGACATAAATAATTTCTTTTTCAATTTGCTTTTTTACAAAAGGTTTCAATGATTCTTCAAGTCCTAAATCTACCTTCTTTTCGAAAACACTTGATAGCTCTCTCTCAAGCGCTAGAAAATTATGCAATCTCTTATGTTCCTCATCCAATATAACACAGATATCTATATCACTATCTTCTTCATACTTCCCTGTAACATAACTTCCAAATAACCCTATTTTCATTACACCAAATATCTCTCTTAATTCATTTTTATGCTTTTTTAGATATTTTATGATTTCATTTTTATCCATATAATAAACCCTTTCATGAAAATGCTTATTTTACACGATCTATTATTCAGAAATAATTACAAACCTTTTATAAGTATATCATAAATGTTATATACTCGGCAATTAATCACTGCGTATGTTTTCATACATATGGTTTTATCCATTAGAATTCTGGCATTTTGTACCAGAATTTCGAATACAAATGACTATATTATACTACATTGCCGTAATATTACATACTTTAGGTAAAAACCATTAGGTAAGTGATAATTTTCAACTTCTAAGATTGACAAGTTTACTTACCTATTTTTATTTAAATAAAGAACTACAATTTTCCTTATTTTATGAAAGTATTGAGTCTCGTGCTTTCTTCTCTCGTCGTAAGATAAACCGCATTTATTACACCTGCCAGAAGCCAGAACGGAAGCGCGATCTTCACAATCCATATAGTCGAGTTGGTCAGGTTGCCGATCAGCATGCCAATAAAGCTCGCGCCAACGCCGAAGGCGATGTACCGATACTCATAACGCCTGTATGATTTAAGCCACCGATAAATCAACAGACCGATCAACGACAGGCCAAAAACCATTCCGAACAACCCATTTTCCGCCCAGAACTGGAGTACGAAGTTATGTGCGTAGGCATACCACTTTCCTACCCCGTACTGTTTCGAAAATGCGGAAAAATTGTTTGTTCCGACCCCTATGAGCCAGTGATCCCTGATCATTCCCCATGCCGATCGAAATGCGGCAAACTGTTCGAAATTTTTAAGCTTTTCGATACTCTGCGCCGAGTAGAAAAAATCGAAGAGATGCCTCAACGGCTGCAGCGATGAAACCGTTAGTATGAGATACACCGCTATCCCTATCAGGCCGAAGAATACGAGAAGCCTCTTAACGTCAGTAGATAAAAGGACGATGCTCACCACAAAAATTGCAAGAAATCCCCCTCTATCGTATGTAAGCATAGTTCCAAAAATACAGAACAGGATAAACAAAAACCCGAGCCAGCGGTAGACTCCTTTCTCCTTCTGCCTCAGAAAGCCGTATCCGATACCGCTCAGCATGACAATCGTATCCGGCGTCGTCGCAGGTCCCAGAAAATAAAAGCTGTACCTTCCAAAGTACAAACCGGATGTAACCGTATTCTTAAGAAATACTACCAAAAGATACACCAGAATAATCAAAGACGCATAAAAGCTTACGGGCACAATGCGGCGTATGAAAAAATCATTTTTCTTATTTAAAGAAAACCTGACATACGACATTGGAATAAAAATCATGAGAAACCACACGAGCGAAAGAAGTGCAGATTCGGTTCTTTCAATGGAGAGGAGCGAGGAAATTACGTTGTTTAAAACAAAGAGAAAAAGAAGTATTGAAAACACCCTGTCCTTAAAAAAAGCAATAATAAACTCGCGCTTTCTCCTGAAAAACAGGCTGAAAATAAAAGAGAGAGTAATAAAACCGGCAATATAGGTGCCGAACCCGAGCCAGGTAAGGGAAAATATGATAAACAGGGTAAATGATTCGATATTCGATGTTTTCAATTCATCTCGCAAATTCACTTTCATGCAGTAGTTCCTCCATGTTGGATTATGGTTGCAGCACCGGCGCGATCCAATCAGAACAAAAAGCGGTTCCCCCATACAACAGTACTGTTACAGCATCGGCTATAACCACCCAAACAGGCATCAGCCTAAAACGTCACGTTCCCTTTCGAGTCAGCATGGTTTTAACAGTCCGTAAAAGGATGATAAGGTCCAATGGGAAGCTTCTGTTTTTGATATAGTATAAATCGTATTCGAGCTTTTTCAGGTGGTCGGTCGTATTGTAACCGGCATAGGGGAAGTTTACCTGTGCCCAGCCGGTCAGACCGGGGCGAATCTCCAATCGAAGTTTGTAAAAGGAAATCTCTTTTTCGAGATGTTCGATAAACTCCCCCCTCTCAGGCCGGGGGCCAATCAGATTCATATCACCCATTAGCACATTCAGCAACTGCGGAACCTCATCAATCCGGAACCTGCGCATGATTTTCCCGAATCTGGTGACTCGCGGATCGTTTTCTTCAGTAAAACGGGGGCCGTCCGCTTCTGCCTGATCAATCATCGTTCTGAACTTGATAAGGTTGAATTTTCGCCCTTTATATCCGACACGCTCCTGAACAAAAAATACAGGACCCTTCGATATTATGGTATGAATAAGCGCAAAGAAGAAAGAAGGAGGAAAGAGAACAATCAGCAATACAGTACAGCTGAAAAAATTGATAAACCGTCGCAGCTTATCATAGGCGGATTCATAGGTCCGTATATTCTTCAATAACCACAGCTCATCGACATACTTTAACGGGATCTTTTCCGTCCGATCTTCAACGTAGGTTATTAGATCAATCGGGTTTTTTATCGAAATAATAGTATGCAGAAGATTGTTTAGATTGACATGATCTTTCGGCGGATAATCATAGATTGCAAGATCATATTCTTCATCTTTTTTTACATGCTTATTTTCTATGTTATTACGGCTTATATCAAGTGAATAATCCGTTTCAACCTGCGTACAGGGGATCGCACTCAGCCACAGTATCTTAAATTTTCTTTTTCGGATAAGATAATTAACAACAACATGTTCCGTTACAAGAAAAAGGGAGAGGAGGACAAACAGATTTACATAAATCACCCTTCCGAGTTTCGTTCTGTAGAAAATGAAAAATTCTACAAATGATGTAATGAGAATGATAATCAAAGATTTCCCGGCAACTGAAAACACCTCATTCAACAGATTTGATTCTTTCTTGATCTCCCTTTTAAAGGAGATGAGATCAAAGAGGTTTGAAAGAAAAAGTGCTACTATGATAATCAGTACGACATTTCCGATCCTCTCTAAAAAAAAGAGCGTCGCTGTCTGTACATTCATGAAATAAAGCAGAAAACAGATATAGAGAATGAAAAAAATAACCACTCCGTAAAAAAGATAAAATACCAGCCGTTTTTTCATCCCTTGTTTCCTATCTCTTCTAGAGTGCTCAGCCGTTTATATCCCGTAATTTCTCAAGTGTATCACCGTTTATTTTCTTTCTCTCCCTGTCAAAAAACCAGCCCCACTTGTTAAAATATTTAAATGCGGAAACCATATGGTAGCATAGAAGTTTCGAACTTTTATATGACCCTTTTTCATATCTGTGATATATCTCAGCATCCGGATAATATACGGTTTTATAGTGCGCGTGTATACGCCGCGACAGATCGGTATCCTCAAGGTACATAAAAAACCGCTCGTCAAACATCCCTGCTTTTTTAAGAGCTTCGGTCCGTAAAAACATGAAACATCCGGAGAGGTACGGCACTTCCACTATCTTATTATATCCCGTAAATCGCAGTTCATATATTCTATTTCGCCTTTCAATTAATTTTTTAAACGGTAAAAACCGCCTGAATAAAAGGTCTGAAGGCACGGGAAGCAACTTGCAGAGATACTGGGTAGACCCGTCCGGATTGAGAATCCTGGGCATTACAAGCCCCACATCGCTGTTTTTTTCCATAAATGAAAAGAGTTTTTCAATGGAACCATCATTGAAATATATATCTGGATTCATTACGATGTGGTATTTGGAAGTACCGATAGATTTTTCAATCGCTCGATTATGGGCCGCACCGTAGCCTAAATTGACTGAATTTCCAATATATTCGATTGTTTCACCGTTGCATTGAGATGAATACCGGCCGGAGATTGAGTTGTCTATGACAAATATCCTGCCACGTAGCCCTATTTTAAAAAGGCATGATAATAATTTACTGAGGTCATCTCGATTGTCATTGTAAACAACAATGGAAGCTGTAATGTTGTACATAAACGTATTGTCCAGGTATGCCGGTGCAGTTTACACTCTGATAAACATCCCGATGTTCCTCAGAAACCCGATTTTATACAGGTTGTACCGAATAATCTTAAACCTTTTTTTTAAAAAAGAATATTCATCAAGATGGGAATATACATCTGCTATTTCATAAGATTCTCTATCAAGTGTTTTACCGTAATTATCGATAAAACTCTTCGCCTGGTCAATAGTCATTTTTATTGATGCTGCCCTCTCCTTTAAGCTTTGTGCACTATATACGATATAACGAAAATTCCACTTTTTAGCCCCGATTGCATTGATATTATGCTGCCTGTAAAGCACTGTGGGTATATCGATATAATCCACAATACCAAAAGCGGATGTGACAAGACCAAGCCACCAGTCATGCATTATTGCATTTCTCGGAATCGGAAGCCCCATTTTTTTCAAGGCGTTATTGATCATAACCGTACATCCGGTGATAACATTCTGTACAAGGAGCCTGTTGAGCGACTTCGCTTTTCGGGGTTTCAAGTTTTGATACTGAGAAAACGAAGATGCATAAATAGCAAGATTCTCATCTACAACCTTCAAATCCGTGTGAATAAGGATCGGTTTTTCATGTCCGTTTCTCTCTTCAATCTCAATCATCCTGTTATACGTCAAGCCAATTTTATCCGGAAGCCAGACATCATCCTGATCACAGAACATAAAGTATTCGGCATCGGTCGATTGAAGCAATTGGGCAAAATTGCCCTTTGCACCAAGAGATTTCTTTGAGCCCTCCAAAAAAAATACTTTTCCAGGATTTACGCAAGCAATTTTTTTTATAATTCCTACTGTATTGTCCGTCGATCCGTCATCACGTATAAAGAGCTTCCAATTTTTGAAGCTCTGGTTTACTATTGACTCAACCTGTTCTTCAATATATTTTTCTCCATTAAATGTTGCCATGAGAATATTTATTGTGTTGTTCGACATAGCGTTCGATTATTAAATAACATGAAGATACTTGCCATTATTCCAGCATATAACGAGCAGTCAAATATACTCAATGTAATAAATTCCTTAAAAGCTGAGTATCCAAATATAGATATACTTGTCGTAAATGACGGTTCAGAGGATTATACCGGGAGCATTGCCGAAGGTACCGAGAAGGCTGAAGTTATAAATCTGCCGTGTAATCTTGGAATAGGGGGTGCCGTTCAAACAGGTTTTAAATATGCGGTGTTAAAAGATTATGACTACGCTTTCCAGTTCGATGGAGACGGCCAGCACAATGCATCTGAAGTATCTAAAATCATTGAACCTCTTTTTAAAAACAAGGCAGATGTTGTTATTGGTTCAAGATTTTGTAAGAATTCCAACAGACACAAATCAGGATATAAATCAACACGCGTTAGACGCCTTGGAATTATAATTTTCAGTATTATTAACTCAATTTTAATAAGACAAAAAGTATTGGATAATACATCAGGATTCAGATCGTACAATAAAAGAACCATTCAATTTCTTGCCGAAAATTACCCAACCGATTTTCCTGAACCGGAAGCAATAATACTCCTAGGAAAAAATAAGTTTAGGTTATTAGAAGTGCCTGTGATAATGCAGGAAAGGCAGAACGGAGTATCTTCAATCAGAGGATTTAGATCAATATATTACATGATCAAAGTGATGCTTGCAATATTTGTCGCAAGCTTGAGACCAAAAATAAATAAAAAATAAAGATGACAAAAAAATCTATATAATTTTTCACATTTTCAAGCTAATAATAGACACGATATTTAAATATTCTAAAGAATAGCATTAATGTGATTAAGGAGAAAATAAATCCTATGCATAAAACCGGTCATTTTATGACCAGTATAATGAAGGATGAATTTATTAAAACAAGCATTTTATTTCTTATTGTGATAATGATTTCAAATATCATCAATTATCTCTTTCAGATCACAATGGGAAGGATGCTGACAGTTGAAAAATATGGAGAGATGAATAGTCTGATGTCTATTGTAATGCTTCTTACTGTACTATTTACTCCTATTTCATATTACTTTGCCCGGCATACTGCAAAATTTCTTGCCTTGGAAAAAAAGAGGGAGATCCGCGGACTTTTTCAATACTCATATACAAGATTCGGGGTTTCCCTTTATCTGTTTGTAACAGGCTTGTTTCTATTATCACCAATTATTGGAAGCTATATTCACATTGAAACGTATAAAGTGTTTCTTGTCTTTGTATTTGGTGGAATATCTATTACATATTATATCAATAACGGCTTTGCTCAAGGACTTCTCAAATTCAGACTACTTTCGCTCTTCATTATAATGCTCTCTTTTTTTAAATATATATTAAGTATAATATTTGTACATTATCAATCTTCAGTAAATAGTGTCTTATATGCAATCATATGTAGCGGGATTATTACTGGGTTATTCTCATATTTAATGCTAAAACACTTTCTAAAACAATGGCAAAACCAAAAATATAAACATGAAAAAGGTGAGTTTAAAAACTATCTGCTCCCGCTAATCATTTCTAACTTTTTTTTTGGAACCCTTACACAAATAGACGTTGTTCTTGTAAAACACTTTTTCTCTCCATATGATGCGGGAATATACGCTTCAGCCGCAATTATAGGGAAGGCCGTTATGTATCTCCCAATTGCTATTGTGATGTCACTTTTCCCGATTGTTACTTCGGAAAATACACGTGAGAAAGAAACTCTGCATATACTTTTTAAAGCAATTATTATTAATACACTAATTGCAGGAAGTGGAGTTTTGCTGATCCTATTCTTTCCCCGCTATATAATTATCCTATTTTTTGGTGCAAAATACATAAATGCAGTAGAGCTAGTAAGTTTTTTCGCAATCGTTATGTTTATTATGGGAATAATATCTATTTTGATGAATTATTTTCTTGCACTTGGTAAATCGCAATTCATTTTTGGACTTATTGGGTCTTTGTTTATCCAAATTGGAGGAATTTATTTTTTTCATAATACCTTAAATTATATCCTTAGAATGACACTATTCGCGGGAATCTTTTCGCTGATTATATTTTCATTATTTCTATACGCTAAGGTGTATAAACCTCTTCAAAAAAGTCTCTCATAATCGGATTTTAAATAACAGATTTGTGGTATATCTAATAAAGTAATTCTGATTTTAGACTCTAACGAGGAAGGTCTTTAAGTATTTATATTCTCAATGAAAGGATAAATCTTTATGAATATCCTCGTCGTTCATGAAGTTAGTTATGAAAAAAAAGTCGTATATGAATATCAGGAGTTCGCCGAACGACTTTCTTCTCTTGGACATAGGGTCTTTGTTATTGATTTTGATGAACACGGTGACTCGAAATATAAAAAATCCTCACTTACAAGAACAGGTTATGGAAAAATCGAGCTTGAGAACACCCCTTTTTTTAATTTCCCTATACTGAAATATTTCTCAGGTCGTATTAACTATAAAAAACTACTCAGAAAAAAGCTGAATGACACAAAGATCGATGTAGTATTTCTCTATTCGATTTTTATAAATGGAACAAATACAATTAGAATATGTAAAAAATTCAACATACCGGTGATTTACCGTGTACTTGACGTATATCATAAAATCCGCCGGAATATATTTATGTTCTTGCCTCTTTTAATTGGTGAAAAATACATCTACAGAAACGCCGATATTATCTGTGTAACAAATAATAAAATGGTTTCCTATGTGGAAAAAATGGCTAAAAGAAAATTGGCGTGCGAACCGGTAGTACTACAGCACGGTGTAGACACGACACTTTTTACAAAGAGAAAAAAGGATAAATCTCTTGCTGAAAAATATTCTATTTCAGAAGATGACAAAGTCGCACTTTTCATCGGCACTACCTATAACTTTTCAGGACTTGATGTAATTATCGATAAATTTAAAAACCTTGAAGCAATTTGTCCGCATACAAAAATAATTATCGTAGGGGGAGGTGAGCTGGACAGTAAACTCAAAATGCTTGTAAGAAAGAATAACTTAAAAAAAAGAGTACTGCTCACAGGAATGCAGCCGTATTCAGAAATCCCCCGATTCATCTCTCTTGCAGATGTGACTTTTAACTCTTTTTTTATAAATAATATTACAAGAGACATTGTCCCAATAAAAATACTGCAATACCTGGCGTGTGGAAAACCAGTCATCTGTTCACCGCTCCCCGATGTGAAAAAAATTTTTCCTGAAGTGGAAAGTGGTGTTTTATACAGCGATATTAGTAAACCGAATACTTTCATTTCATTAATTGGTAATACTTTGCTTGATATTGAACTTCAAAAAGAGCTTGCGAAAAATGCAGTACGATTTATCGAACAAAATTTTTCACTCAACAGTCAAGTCGAAAAGCTAGAGAAACTGCTTATTTCAACTACGCATAAAGAATAATTACTCAAATTGACCTTTATGTAAGGGGGATCATTCCAAGAAGGATTTTCAACACAGTGGAGCTTACGTTCTTTACGAGATACTCATGAGGGGGATTCCATTCGCCAACCTGATCAAGTACAGCATCTACTGCTTTGCAAATGTCTTCCGGGTCACATCCAGCAATCAAATTGCTACCGGATTCAACAGTCTCGGGCCTCTCAGTAACATCTCGCAACGTAACATTTGGAATTCCAAAAATACAGCATTCTTCCTGCACAGTACCGCTGTCACTTAACACACAAAACGCGTTTTTTTCAAGTTGAACAAATTCAAACAAACCAAGAGGTTTAACCGGAATGATTCCCTTCCCTTGTAGACTTTTATTTTGAATTTTTAACTGGGAACGAGTTCTTGGATGAACGCTGCAAATAATAGGCTTTTTATAAATTTTATATAAAAGGTGAAAAGAATTAATGAAATTTGACAGACGGTCCTCGACGTCGACATTCTCGGATCGATGTAATGTAACGAGAAAATAATTTTTCTTTTCAATACCCAGTTTTGTTATTATTCCACTGATATTGATCGCATCTTCATAATGATCAAGAACTTCAAAAATTGGATTGCCGACAACAAAAATGCGTTGCCCAGGTATTCCTTCTTGCAGCAGATTCGCCCGACTCCGTTCAGTATAAGGCATGAGTACATCACTACAATGATCAATTATTCTCCGATTTACTTCCTCAGGTACTCTGTCATCATAACATCTATTTCCGGCTTCCATATGAAAAACTGGTATATTCATCCTTTTTGCGACAATCGAACTGAGAGCGCTGTTCGTATCGCCAAGTATCAACAATCGATCTGGATTTTCTTTTTTTATTACTGATTCACTATGTCGCAAGATTTTCCCAATCTGCCCCATAGTGCTTTCGTCGTTACAATCGAATGCGTAATCCGGCTGACGTACATTTAAATCATTAAAAAAAATATTACTGAGATTAGGGTCGTAATTCTGCCCGGTATAGACCAGGGTATGATCAACATATTTATCCAAAAGCGGTATTATCAAACTCAATCGAATTATTTCAGGTCGTGTGCCGAGAATAGTCATTAATTTCATCGCAATAATTCGCCTTCTTCTACAATTTCCTCATCAATCAGCAAATTCTGCATACGAAGTAAATGTCGTGTTTTTTCAAACTCCATTAATGAATCCTTTGAGCTGTACTCTCCTGAAAGGACAGGTTTACCAGCATGTTCTTCAACTAGCTCCGGTAACATTGGTTTTATTGAATAGTAGTCACCACATTCATATGTATGCCAGGCCTCTTCATAGGATACAAGAACTTCATGGACTTTCTCTCCAGGGCGGATGCCTGTAATCACTGTTTCGATCTTCCGTTCCCCGATTAATGCTTTTGCTACATCCATTATTTTTGCTGAAGGCACTCTTGGAACGAACGTTTCCCCCCGTCCGGCGTTTTTAATAGCATTGAAAATAGTTTCGACAGCTCTTTCAAGCGGCAGTAAAAAACGTGTCATTTCCGGTGTTGTAATCGTTACAGGACCTCCATTTTTAATCTGTTCATGAAATAACGGGATAACAGATCCTCTGGACGCGAGAACATTTCCGTAGCGAACACAGATAAAACGTGTTTTCGGAATAGTAATATTCGCAGAGATAAAAACTCGTTCCTGTATTGCTTTTGTCATTCCCATCACATTAACAGGTTTACATGCTTTATCTGTTGATACTCCAACAACCGTTTCTACCGGAAAATCATTTTCCCGTATAGCGCGAACGATATTTTCGGCACCAGTGATATTTGTTTGAACGGCTTCATAAGGAAAATATTCACATGAAGGAACCTGTTTCAATGCTGCGGCGTTAATAACGATATCTGCTCTGTTCAAAACAGAGCACACTGAATGATAATCCCGTACATCACCAATACGGAACTCTAAAAGCTGTTTAAAGTTATTATATATTACTTCATCAGTTGCCTTTTCCCTGTGCTGGTATTCCAATCGCATAAAGTGCTGTTTAGCTTCATCCCGAGAAAATATGATTATTTTTTTCGGGGTTCCCTCATGAGCACTCAATAGTATTTTTGTCAAAACCTTGCCAAGAGAACCTGTTCCACCCGTTATTACAATAACTTTGTTGTCGAAAAGGGACATCCAATTCCTCCTCGTTTTTCATTTCATGACGGCATATTTTTAAAGTTATGGTACATATTCTTAATAAGGTCAGGCCAGGTGGGTGATTTATATCCAGTCAAATTTTTAAATCTGGATGAGTCCAGTGACCGGTTTATATATATATCAAAAAACGGAATAATCTTTATATCTTTTTCATATTGTCTAGCAATAAGCTTTAATAATTCATATTTTGATATCGGCTCAGAGGAAAGATGATACAATCCATGCAGTTCATCATTTTGAAATATAAACTCATCAAGTACACGTGCAATTTCTACAGTCGGAAACCCGGAATAAAGAGCATTAACATATCCCTGTACAGGATTGATTTGAGAGAGAAACCACTCAACCAAACCCAACTTTCCTTTTAACTCATGCCCAATGATAGATGTTCGTAAAGTTACGCAGTGAGAATAATTTACTTCACCAAGATATTTAGTTTTACCGTAAAGATCTTCAGCAGTAGAAAGATCGCTCTCGATGTAGTTTCCCTTCCTTCCGTTAAAAACACAGTCAGTACTAAAATGGATGAGCCGAGAGCCAATTTCTCCACATAGTTCAGCAATTTTGTGAGGAAGTAGTGAGTTCATGTAAATTGAAATAAGAGGATTTTTTGAAACGGGAAGCTGTTTTATTATTCCAATACAATTAACTACATAATCAGGACGTATTCTCTCAATAACCTTTTTAAGAGTATCAAAATGCTCAGCGTGGACTTTATCAATCAATTGGTCTGAAAAATCGGATTTAACAATAGAAACTAGAGGTTCCAGGGCTCTAGCTGTACCATAAACAGTGTATTGGCTGTTATTTCTGAAATAAAAAAACAATGCATGTCCAAGCATACCTGTCACACCAAGAATTAAGACTTTTTTTGTCTTTTGAGAATTCATTAAAATAAATCCCTTGAAGTAACCTATATTATGAACTACCAGGATTTTTAGAGGACTCATCCCCGACAGGTCTCTCTTTTTTTAACCGACGCAACTCTAATTCAATAATCCCTATTGCCTGAGCTAATATCTTATTGCTCTCACTTAATCTGGTGATTATAATTGAATAATGTATCAATAACGCAAAAACAGCCATCAAGAGGATTAAAAAGATTGCCGCGGGTGGATAGGCAATACCGAGAATACGTGAAACAATATCAAGCCCGTTTCTCCAGAGAGAAAATACAACAAAAATGATACCAAAAACAAACCAGATTAGAGAATAATCCTCGCGAATTTTTTTACGCCGAATTAATTCAATAACAAAAAACAAGATAAGCAAGCTTACTGAAACAGCAATATACTGTATTCGCTTTGTATTGATAATTGAGCTTGTCTCCATTAAGTATTCCTTATCTCTAAATGATGATATCTTTTTTAATTTTACATAACCAATATAAATAACTCCGTTGCAACATATCATAAAGCGAATAAATACGTTTCCATCCCAGTTTTTTCAGTTTTGTATTATCACCAACTATACAGGTTATATCAGTTTTTCTCCTAATACTTTTATCCGTTTGAACAGCTATATGCTTTAAACTACTTACCGCGATTAATTCTTCCAGTACCTTTGAAAGAGTAATTCCTTCTCCTGAGCACACATTATAAATTTCACTCTTTTTTCCAGTGGACATTATTTTTAAATATGCACTTACAACATCACGAACATCAAGAAAGTCTCTAATAACATTGAGATTCCCAACGTTAACAGTAGGATCCTGGACACCTACCGCAATTCGTGCAATTTGTTTGCAAAAATCAGGAATTACAAACCCTTCTCCTTGGCCAGGCCCCGAGTGATTAAAAGACCGGGTACAAAAAATATCAAGATTCCTGAAAGTACAATATTTCAAGGCAATCTTTTCTGCAAAAAATTTACTCATTCCATAATGGTTAAGAGGTTCACATGGATGATTTTCGTTAATTCCGTTTGGAGGTGAAATCCGAGTTAATGATATACCATAACACTCCGAAGACCCAACGATAAGTATTTTTACATTCTTTGTAAGCGTTTTCAAAGATTCAAGCAAGTTCAATATGCCTATACAGTTGACACTATATGCTGAATGAGGATGCTTTTCTGCTTCCCTTGGATTGCTGATTGCTGCAAGATGAAACACTTGATCTGGTTGAACATCTGCAATCACGTTTTGTACTGATCGCTTATCGGCTATATCACATTCATAATATTCAATATCGTGTTGTCCATTCGGTTGTTTGTGGTTGCTACAACCATATACTACTATACGTTGAGCTGACTTTAGTATTTCTTCAATTAAATGACGTGCAACAAAACCATTACTACCTGTTACAAGGATTTTCGTTAATCCTTCCATTTTTTTACCAGATTGATATCAGATTCCATCATTAATTCTACCAATTTAACAAAACTATACTCAGGCTTCCACCCCAACTTTTTCCTCGCTTTCTCTGAGTTACCTTTTAAAATATCAACTTCTGCCGGCCTATAATATTTGTCACTCACCACCACAAGTACTTTGCCAGTCTTTCCGTCAAGGGCTTTCTCTTCAAGCCCCTCTCCTTTCCAAATGATGTCTTGTATTCCAGCAATTTTAAATGCAAGTTCCAAAAATTCCCTAACTATATGTGTTTCATTCGATGAAATTACATAATCATCAGGATTCTCTTGCTGAAGCATCAACCACATTGCACTTACGTAGTCACCTGCAAACCCCCAATCTCTTATAGAATTCAGATTTCCAAGCACGAGTTTATCCTCCAAATCGTTCACTATTCGTGCAACTGTATAGGTGATTTTCCTTGTTACAAACTCGCGTCCCCTGCGCGGTGATTCATGGTTGAAAAGAATACCTGAGCAATTGAACATACCATAACTTTCTCGATAATTAACTGTTATCCAGTGCCCGTATATTTTAGCAACCCCATAGGGACTCCGCGGATAAAAAGGTGTCTTTTCAGTTTGAGGGACTTCTCTCACCTTTCCAAACATCTCCGAGCTTGATGCTTGATAAAATTTTGTATGAGGTTTGACATGTTTGATCGCATCGAGCAACCGGGTTACACCAAGACCTGTAACATCGCCTGTAAATACCGGCTGGCTCCAGGATGTCTGCACAAAAGATTGAGCCGCAAGATTGTACACCTCATCAGGCATAGAAACTTTAATTGCCTCAACAAGAGAAGATTGATCACATAAATCACCGGATAAAAAATTTACTTTATCCTGGATATGGCTTATTCTTTCAAAATTCAACGTGCTCGATCTTCTTATCAGACCATATACCTCATAGCCTTTATCAAGTAATAATTCCGCAAGATACGACCCATCCTGTCCTGTTATTCCAGTAATAAGTGCCCTTTTCATCCATTTATCCTCTTAACTAAATAGTTATATTTTTATGCATTAAAAAACACTAATTTTCCAAATTGTTGCACCATCTTTATCATATATTAATTTATAATACTCCCGATATTTTTCAAGACTATCTCTTGATATTCCTCCATCACCAAAATAAGGATATTTTCCTAAATAGACATATGTAATATTTTTGTCAAGCAGTTCTCTTATAGTACTTTCTTTTCCAAAACCATGAATCCATTTTTTATATAATTCTATATCATCATTCTTATCTCTATTAAATATTTCAGATGGAACAAAATTTAATAAAATGTCCTTTTCACAGAAATATGTTAGATACAATGATGCATCAATTAAAAAAGATGTATTTGCAAATTCTACCCTCCCAATGAAATAATTATTATCCTTAATATTTTTATTAATCCATTTGAATGTAGCAATGTCTGCTTCCTTTACCACTGACAATTTTCTAGCATGTTCATATCTACTAAATCTCCAAGAACCACTCATTAGTGCAAAAGCAATAGAAATAAATAAAAAGGGTGCAAAATAATACAGGAGGTATAAAAATAAGCATGGTACTAAAGTTTGATGAAATAAAGAACAAGTGCAATTTTTCTGGAAAACCAGATGTGGTGAATATCGTCCATAATAAAATTCCAAATATAAATATATATTGCTTCAACCAGTAATATTTTTTTAAAATTATAATTGGGATAATTGTAAATAACCCACACCACCATATATATTTTAGTAAAATCCCTGAAGATAACTTAATATGAACAAAAAAAGAATGCATAATTGAAATAACAGAAATATTACTTATGATAACTCTGCTTGTTACATCGAACTTAATACCACCTGAATTTTTGATAATCAATATGTTTGGTATTAATAAAACAACTGTACATAAAATTGTAATTCCATAATTTAGTAGTAAATTAGATAATTTATTTTTGTATTCATTTCTAAAAATAATTATTATGAAAAGTACTGTAGTATATATTCCAAATAGAAATACTGTTGAATTATAATGTGCATAGTGACTACCTGCAGTTAACAAGGCGAGGAGAATTATATTTTTACGATTAAACTCATTATTACTAATTATTTTTATAATAAAATATGCAGTAAAAATAGAGATGAAATAACCAAATATTTGTGAATTCTTTCCTGCTATATAATATAGAGACAGTGGAAAATATGAGAGAAATGATGATATAAAAAAACAGGCAATACCACTAATATCTTTTTTGAAAATTTCTTTACCAAGATAATAAAATGATACACCCACCATTAAATTAAAAATATTAGTTGCATATAACACCTCTTTTGCAAAATCTAAGTTGAATATTCCACCTATAACCGATACAAGAATAGCAAATCCATTGGGGTAAAAACGCATACTATTCGGTACTAAATTTAAAGTAAAACCACCTTGGGCAATACGCTTCGACAAAAGGGAAATTGCAACTGGATCATGCAAAGGAGCAACATATAATTTCCTTAAAGGAAATAACACAGTAAATAATAGTATAAATATAAAAACATAAATTGCTATTTCTTCAATTGTCGCATTATTAATAAAATAATTTTTTAATTGAAAAATATTTTGGATAAAGTTTCTATAAAATATATATAAGCCATATATAAATAATATAACAAAAAGTGATATAAGAAGTATTTTTGGTAATTTTATGTTTAATAAGAACCAATAATTATAAAATATTAAAATAATCGATATTCCAATTGCAATTAATAATACAATATTATTATAACTATTATCAATTTTGAGTATATCAACTACAATTAAACCCAATAAATAGCAAAACACATAAATAAAAATGAGTGTCCACAGCAGATGTTTAATATCATTAACTATAAGGAGGAATGATACTAACGATAAAGAAAATGTAAATAGATATGCTCTTTTAACTTTAATATTCAACTGCATAATTTTAAATCTCAGGGGTTTACTCTAACAACTTAGTTTTTATTAATAGAAAAATCCTCTTTTTCAAGAGTTAAGTTTGGATTATAATATTCATCACCTTCATCAAGCACATGCTCCCATTTCCTCTGGAACAATTCGACCTCTTTGAACCAGCGTTTTTTCTTGATCGGTGAGATATCCTCTCCTCTTGTTTTCAATTCATGATGATAGAGTTCTGCATATGGCGTCCATACATTCAAGTACCCTTTTTTCCTGATTTTAAGACAGAGATCGACATCGTTTAAAGCAACTGTGTATTTTTCGTCAAATCCACCAACCTCATCAAACACACCCTTTCGCATCATCATGCAGGCACCGGTAACAGCACTGACATTCTGTATTATCTTCAACCTACCAGCATAACCATATGCCTCTCCATCAACTCCCCTGAATGCATGACCAGCAACACCACCAATGCCTATTACAACACCTGCATGCTGTATAGTACCATCCGGATAGTACAACTTAGCTCCTACAGCGCCAATTTCTTTACGCCAGGCATGCTCCAGCATTCTCTCAAGCCAGTCTGAATTTATTACTTCTGTATCATTATTCAAAAAAAGGAGCACCTCACTATTGGCAGATCGCGCTGCAAAATTATTAATTGATGAATAATTAAAAGGCTTCTCCCAATTAAGTATTTTTATTCCCTGATTCCCCAGCTCCTTATAAAATCTAAAAGTCTCCCTTTTCATACTCCCATTTTCGACAATAAATATTTCATAATTTTTGTAATTTGATTTTTCAATAATCGAACCTATACAGGTTTTCAAATCACCAACATTGTCTTTATTTGGTATTATTATCGAAACCATGGGATTATTGCCAATTGCATACTCGGCCTTAAAAGTGTTTTCAAGTAAACCTCTCAACACTCTACCATTCAAACCCGTGCGCTTTAAATGATTTTGAAGTAAGGGTTTTACGGTTTTAAACGCATTTTCTTCATAATCACTAATAACAAACTGCTTATACGTTCTGTCAAAACTATTATAGGCATTATAAAGCAAACTGTGCAGGCGATTGATATTTTTACCCCAGGTAAATCTACTTCGTACATACGAAGCACATTTTTTTCCGCACTTTTTTCTCATGGCACTATCATTGAGCATCGAATGAACAAAATGAGTTATTTCTGCAGTATTCGTAAAATGGTATACACTGACTTCAGGATGTGCACCAATTGAGAAACATACTGAAGGTACACCGACGTACTGTGCTTCAACAAGTGGCAGATTGAAACCTTCCCACAGACTTGGAGAAAAGAATACGTCACTTTGTTTTAAAACATTCATCTTCATTCTTTCGGTAACATTTTCCAGCACATAAAACCCATTATCTTTCAAACTTTTTTCAACGGGGTTATTCTTTGGTATTGATCTCCCCATTATAACAAAATGTACACGTCGCGTTCCCATCATTTTCTGCACCGTATCTTTAACGTGTATCAGTAAACCAAATCCCTTGTAAAAACTTTCTCCGACTCCAATCCTGGATAACGAAGATATTACGAAGTCCTCGTTATCAACTCCCATATAACTTTTAAGATCAAAGGTTGTATCCATACTACTATCTTCTATATGATCACCACCATAATAGATTACAGTGGAATTGTGAATATCGGAGCATCTTTTAATAAATTCGGAGATGCTGACATGCATATGATATTTTTTAATTGAACTGTATTTCTCACGATTAATTCTTTCTCTTTCAAGAACTTCATTTCCAATAAAAAATGGCGGAAAAGGCTCACCATTATCATAGGCGATCTTAATTGTTCTAAAATCCTTAAACCGTGCAACATGTTCCCAATACGGAGGAGTGTGGACGATAATAATATCAGGCCTTACATCATGTATGGCACGTTTTGAACTTTCATAATCGGATCCGATAATAATACTTCTGTTTTTTGGTAAACCACTATTCCGTATCCCCTCGGCATCCGGGGTTGCAATAAAAATATCATTAATGCCTTTCCGTACTAGTCCCTCCACCTGCTTCTTGATCACAAGCCCGACACCATACCCCTGTTTCAAAACGCAGGTGAAAATTAGAATTCTCACTTTTCTCTCAACTTTCTTTTTTCGTAATAATATCACCACTAAATTTCAAACTTCACATCTTTGCACTTGATGAAACTTTATTGATTTTGCTTCCTATTACATTGGCATCCAGATATGTTTTCCATTTCCATAAATAATACTCGCGATCTTTCTGCTTTTTATTTGCACCTAAGTGAGATCGAAGTGTTCCATGTATTATGTTTTCCACGTTGAGAATAATATTGCTTCTTCCATTACGCAAAAACTTTAAGCAAAGATCAATATCATACAGGTCATTTTTATAATGCTCATCGAAGCCGTCTAAAGAGATAAAATCATCTTTCTTGCAAAACATACACGCTCCCGAAACCGCCGGTACGTTGACATTATTTTTTTCTTTGAAAACATCCTTAATCTTATCCTTTAAATAATTTAAAGGTAAATACTTGTGCTGGTCGTCTTCTCCTATAAATATCCCGGAGTGCTTCAAAATACCGTGTTCGTCAACTAACTTTGTACCGATACAACCAACATTTCTCTTTTTAAATGCTGATTCTACTGTATTAAGAAACGATACATTCTGTATGCGTATATTATTGTGTAGGAACCCTAAATATTTTCCGTGTGCAAAATGCGAAACGAGAAAGTTGTAATTGTAACTAAAATTAGAAGAAAATTCTTTATGGACACTTATCCTTGATTTAACAGATTCGTAGAACTTCAACACTGATCTATTAGTGGAACCCATATCACCTATAACGATCTCAATACCACGTTCTTTTTTTAGGCTGATCAGGGATTCAACAAGCGGGACAATATTCTCAGACGAATCCTTATTGAGAATGATTATTGTGAAGTCGGGGTTTGAGTGTTTGTCAGTACTTTGATTTTGAGTATTATTATACGAAGTCAAAGTATCGCCGGTTAATAGAGTACGTAATTCAGTCCCATCAGTAGTGAAAAGAGGGTTAATCTTTTTCAGATCAGCATGTAATTTATTTTCTTTCCTCACTCGTTTGTGATACAGAATTTTAGGTATATGAGCAATCTTTTGAGCCATCTCTGTACATCGTAGGACCAAGTCGTAGTATGCAGCGTCTTCATCTTCTATTGACGATAAATTCAGCCCCTCAACAAGCGTTTTTTTAAACGACACCAAACGACCTATATAATTACAGCTTCTAAGCATATCCGGGCTCCACTGTGGCTTGAATTGTGGATTAGATCGGAACAGCCCATTTTCATTAATAGTATCCTCATCTGAATAAATGAAATCGACATCCCTATTTTTATTTATTACACGCACTATTTCAAATAATGCGTCGGGTGCTAAAGTATCACAATCATTTACGATCGAGATATAATCCCCCGTTGCTTTCCGTATTGCACAATACGGAATAGCATCGGTGTCAAGTTCGCATTCTACAAGTGTGATCTCAGGAAATTGCCGTTCATAGTGTATCGCTTGACACATATTTTTTGCTTCATTAATGATCGCTTTCGAGCCGACGAGAATCGGCTCGAAATGTAGGTATGTTTGTTTTATTAAAGATTCCAGTAACTCCGAAAGCAGGTTTTTCATATCCATAGTGACTCTTATAATTATGCTTAAAAGCGGTAGGAATCTGAATTTATGGATCTTTTGTTTCAGTAACTGTTGTTCCGAAAGCTCATTTTTACTCATCCAGAGATAATACGGACTTTCTTTGATAATAATTTTAAAACAGGGGCGAAGGTACTGATCCTTATTTTTTGTTATTGCTTTGATTGATGGAAATATAGTATTCACGGAAAGATCTGGAACAGGTACGGCAATCTTAAATCCTGATTTCGCATACCCAGCAGATTTGAACTTTTTTACAATATCTCTCCTTTCCATTCCGATTTCAGCCTTGTATTCTTTATTATCAATTAATATTGATAATGAAGATAGTGAATCATGGATCCTTTTATCGATTGCCCAACCCTGTATAAAAAGAAAACCATTCTTATTGTACGTTTCAATTTTTCGATAACTTTCTAGCACTTTTACATCATTGACAGTATCAATTTTTATAATGACTCGGTATAGCAGCCACTTGAATTTTTCCGTAACTGTATAAAAAGTGAGCCTTGGATTAATCGTATACTTTATTAATTTTAATATAAACCGGGCTGCTCCTCGTCTTTTCGAACCGAGCGGCAATATTCGATTCAGTACACTCCACCGACTTATCAATATTTCAACTCCATTATAAAAACAGTTTCAATTGAAAAATCTAAAGATAATTAACCCGGATTTTTATCACTTTCCATGTGCATGCCTATCCAGTTTCTGAGATTCTCAATATAATCATTGGTTAACAATTGTTTTGCCCTTTTAGAAGAATATATACGGTAGGTTTTTTTTTCTTTTTCGGACAGTGAAAGAGCATATTTAAGCGAATTCAGTATATCAAGCGTGTTGAACGGGTTGAAATATAATCCCTGGTCACCGAGGATCTCCGGCATTGAACTTGATCGAGAGCTAACAACAAAGGCCTCACTGCTCATTGCTTCTAAAACAGGCAGGCCGAAACCTTCATAAATGCTTGGGAAAACAAAAATCGATGCAAAATGATACAGAGCCGGCAAATCTTCAGTAGATACATGCCCTGTACAGATTATCTCATTATATACATCCGTTGTTAGGAGAAATTGATCAAAATTATAATCCCAGCCTTTTGGCCCAACCAGCACGAGTTTATACTCAGAATATTTTAAATCCTGCTTTAAAAGTTCAAACGCCTTGATCAGTCTCCGTAAATTTTTCCTGGGTTCAATAGTCGAAACACACAAAATATAGTTGTCAGGAATAGAAAGTTTTTTAACTATATTAAAATTGTAGTGACTCCTTTTAAACACGTCGTCAATATCGAGCGGTAAAACATATATATCTTTAATCTTAAACTTTGTATAATTCACAATATCAATGCGGGAAGATTCAGAAATAGTTAAAACCGCATTTCCAAAGTTCTCATAATACGTAATACGATTGCTGAATTCCTCAATTGTAATCGTTGCATGTGTCGAAGGCAAAATGACAGGCGTCATATCCAAAATACATCCGACCCTGAATGAGTTCTTACGTCGAAATTTACCCCGCCATATCATAATTTCACAAACCTGCTCTCTTTTTTTGGAAGCTTTCGGTTTTTTCCAGATATTTACAAACAAATCAACAAGCCTTGAAAAACCCGTTTTCTTGTTTTTTTTCACCAACCTGCTGATAATGCTACTCACCACTTCATCCAGTAATAACAATAAATACAGTCCTGTAATAACCTCAAAAATAGCACCGATTACTGGTGAATGCCGAAACACGCCGTGTAACAATAGAAGTACACAGATGATTAGAAAGGTAGAATAACCAAGATGATTCATCAAAGACGAATGAAGCACTGTAAGTGCCCTTTTAAGTGAAAAAGTCCTCCTAATTGTTATTGAACCCGATTCAGATTCGCTCAGTTTTGCTGATAATGCAGATTTTCCTCTACGTGTCGTATAAACCCTGATATCAGACCCACCATAAGCTCCTCTGAGCAGACCTTTCAGTAAATTGAGTGAAAAATTGAAAGACCCGGTCTGCATCTGATCAAAAGTACTTCCGTCAAAAAATATTTTCACACATCATCCTCTGGACTTGTATCTGTAATAATTTCTTTTTATTTTTTCCCAATTTGCATATACTGATGTATATATCCTAAATAACATCCTGTTATTGTAATGATTGACAAAGTACCAAAAATGAAAACGAATTAAATGGTTGTTCAGAAATCTGTGCTTTCCGAGTAGATCATACACATTTCTTACGACCAATATTTCATTAACATACACTCCGGATCTACAAATAACGAAACGTAAACAATTATAACAGATTATTTTAACGATGACTATCACAACCGAGAAATTGAATAAAATTGTAATAGACGCACTTTTCCAGGCTCATAATGTGTTGCTCTCCCTCAAGACCCAGAGAATTGAACGTATTGTTGATAATACCAGTGGCCATGACATTACCACAAGTGCTGATATAACCATATCGAAAACCCTCATTGAATATTTTCGAGCGACGAAAATACCGGCGATCCTGTTCAGTGAAGAATCCGGCAAAAAATGCTTTTCAGAACGTCCTCGTTTCCTAATTACCATCGATGAACTGGATGGCACGGGAAATTATTACAGGGGAAGGGATACTCTCCCCTTTTGCACCGCTGTAACTATTTTCGACTCAACGACCCCAACATTTTCCAATGCCATCGCCGCCGGAATCATTGAACATAAATCAGGATATATCTGGACAGCAGGGAGAAAAAAGGGGTGTTTCTTGAATGACCAACCCGTACGTGTTTCAGGTTCAGGCACTCTCGATAGAGATACGTTAATAATCATTGATCATTATGCAAGCTCCGGTGAAATACATAAACTGAAAGACCTGTATACGGTATCCTGGGTAAAGGATTTCGGTTCAGCCGCATTACATCTTGCGGGTATAAGTAGCGGTATATTCGATGCATATATTTCAAGCGCCCAGAAAGCTCATGAATTGGGTGCCGGTTTTTTAATAATACTTGAAGCAGGTGGTTGTATAACAAACTTTTCAGGTGCTTCGATCGCCAATCTTCACTATTACTTCGACAAAACATATGATATAATTGCCACAGCAATACCCCGAATAAATGAATCCATAATCATGAAGTTAAAGAATAAAGGATAATATAATGCCCTCGAAAAGCGAACCTCTTAAAATAATTAACAGTGTTGCACCGATCAGGATCTGTGATAACGGTGGCTGGACGGACACCTGGTTTGCGGAATACGGTAAAATATTCAATATAGGGGTATATCCGTATGCCGAGGTTCAGATCGAAGTGTTTAAAAATACCGATAAAAGCGACAGAGTAATAATCTACGCAGAGAATTTTGGAGAAAAATATACTGTCAATCCTGTAAATCTCGGATGGGACAGGCATCCTTTGCTTGAAGCAGCCATTGAGAGAATGGGAATTCCAGATGGATTTTCACTTCAAGTCACAATTTACTCTGAAGCCCCGAGTGGGGCTTCGACCGGTACTTCAGCAGCCGTGACCGTTGCATTAATAGGCGCACTGGATTGTCTAACACCTGGACGGATGACACCGCATGAAGTTGCCTACACCGCTCAATCAATAGAAGTTGACATGTTGAAGCAACAGTGCGGCATTCAGGATCAACTCTGCTCGGCTTATGGTGGTATCAATTATATCGAAATGTTTAAATATCCGCATGCGACCGTTTCACAGATTCAAATACCAAACTCTATCTGGTGGGAATTGGAAAGACGGCTTGTTCTGATATATCTGGGCAAATCCCATAGCTCTTCCAAAGTACATGAAACAGTTATAAAAGAATTGGAAGATGCCGGTCCCGATAATAAAAAAATCAACGACCTGAGAAAAACAGCAGAGAAATCCCGTGATGCAGTATATAAAGGGGATTTCCCGGCGCTCGGCAAGGCAATGATCGAAAATACAGAAGCGCAAATTCGGTTACATCCGGAATTGGTAAGCTGGGATGCTTTTCAGGTCATTGAGATAGCAAAAAAACACGGCGTTCTGGGCTGGAAGATGAACGGGGCCGGCGGTGAGGGAGGATCCATAACTCTGCTCTGCAACTCTGTATCTCATGTAAAGAGACGGATGATAAAAGAAATAGAAGCATTGAACGAATTATTTAAATGTATACCAATCTATTTAAGCCGTCAGGGACTGAGGGTTTGGGAACATAAGAATATTGTACAATACTAAATATTTCAAAGTGAATTTATATGTTGGAAAAAATATTAGATATTAAAAAAAGAGAAAAATTTGATTTCAGAGAGTATACCTATCCACATGATGAACTCTCAAACCTCTTTGAAGAATGGGTTGAGTACTACCAATGGAAATATGCAATATGCAAATCGATAAATCCAAGAAGTATCCTAGAAATAGGTGTGCGGTATGGGTATTCAGCTATAACCTTTTTAAGAGCGAGCGAGGGTGCAACGTACCTGGATATTGACAATAACTCCGAATCATATGGTGGAGCGATTGGCGCGATAGAATGGGCAAAAAAAATCACAGAAAATTATGAAACTATATTTTTAATAGCCGACACCCAAGCAATGACAACATTACCCGGAAAATTTTATGACTTCATTCATATCGATGGACAGCAAGATGGTGACGGTACGTACCATGATTTAGAACTATCACTGAAAAAAGGGAAATGGATTTTAGTTGATGGCTATTTTTGGACCAAAGAAAATACGTTAAGTTCTACTCATTTTTTAGAAAAATATAAAAAATTTATCGATTATTCGATTATTATTAATGACTATGCCGGAGAACTTTTAATTAAAACCAAGTACGGGATGTATAAAGAAGGTCAGGATACCAATAATTTTAAAACATATGACATATTGAAAAATC
>Ga0315555_1000240_pt1 | contig 36723 bp, 38 predicted proteins | sample SalMarSW160380MG_FD_202113 | JGI IMG/M metagenome (GOLD analysis project Ga0315555, IMG submission 202113) | Salt marsh sediment microbial communities from the Plum Island Ecosystem LTER, Massachusetts, United States - Salt Marsh Sediment SW1603-80 ... | reverse complement strand
GGGCGCACTGCTGCGGCAGCGTACTCACCCTGATTAAGGAACCGCCGGTAGCGGCGGATATCGGCAAGGCGCGTATGGACGAAGCCGTAGCCACCGGCGCCGAGAAGATACTGGCGTTATGTCCCTGCTGCCAGTTCCAGTTCCGGGTTACCGCCGAGAAGAAGGGGCTTGATATAGAGACCATCGACATGGCACGCTTCGGCGCCGAAACGATGGGTTTCACTCTTCCCGACCCCAAACCCGAAGTCCAGAAGCAGTGGGCGGTATTCGAGGCGATGATTGCCCTGATGACTCCCGAAGGGTTTGCCGAGCTTATGGGCACCATGTGGCCCGAGTTAATCGACGCCATGCCTTTCAGGATGGGTCCGATGATGCGTTTCATGGGCAAAATCCCGGGTGCCCTGAACCTGATGAAGCCGCTGTTCCCCGTGCTGTTCCCCAGGCTGCTGCCGATGATGATGCCCAAAGTCATGCCGGTGATGCTCCAGCGTGTGGGCGAAAGGATACCCATGCCCGACTATATGAAGGAACAGATGCCCGAGCTAATGCCTAAAGTCATGGATAACCTTATGCCCCACATGATCGGAGATGTCGTGCCTCTGGTCACCCGTCCGATGATTGATTATTTGAAGAAGGGTAAGTAGATAATAGTCGCGGTTTAGTAAAAATGAGGAGATGGACTCGATCTGCTTTCCTTATTCTTGACTGTGTATCCAGAAAGGTGTAGAATCCACGATGATTTTACTGGTTCAGCTTGGGAGAGGTTGGGAACTTGAAGGTTGTTAAGTTTTGGGCGCCAGTATTTATTGCGATTCTGGTACTCTTCATTTGTAGCGCCGGTTGCGGAGGTCCCACCGAGCCGGAAACGAGAAGTGTTTTATCCATCGACGGCTATGGGGCTATGTATTTAGGCTCTGGTGTCACTGCGGAAATCGGCGGACGGAAATATTTGTTTGTAAATTTCAATACCGAGGGTTCGGAACCGCATGTCATCCCGGGAATCTTGGTACTGGATATTGAAAATCCGTCCAATCCGAAAGAAGTAAGCTATCTGCAGGCGCCGGAAGAGATATTGTATATCGCTTCCTTGGCGATATCCGGGACGACCTTGTACGTATGCGCCGCGGATTTCCTCTGGATAATTAATGTTTCTGAGCCAGCTCAACTTGAGGAAATCAGCATGTTTGCCGATATACAACCGCTCCGTATGGCAATTTCCGGGGATTATGCCTACGTCAACGATGGTAATCGGCAAATATCTGTAGTCGATTTAACTGATCTGGCAAACATTCGCATCGTAGGTAGTCTTAAAATGATATCGCCTTCGGGTTTATTGCTAAGCATTCGTGGTTCGGTACTGTATGCTAAAACGAGCCAGGAATTGCATATAATTGATATTTCAGAGCCGGATATACCCAAAGAAATTAACACCTTCACAGTAACCTTTGAAAACGACTCTGGTGTAGGATCATACTATTACCTCAGGCAATTTACATTATTCGATGAATATGCGTATGTAATATTATCTAGTGAAAGTGAGGAAGCAATAGCAGTACTCGATATTTCCAACCCCGCTACGCCGCGGGAAATATCCCGTTTCGAGCCTGAAACCAGCCTGTTCGGCGCCAATCTGTTCATTTCCCGTGATAGATTTTATTTAATTACGATGGGATTTGATCCCGTGAGTAAAGCCCGCCCGGATTTGTTGCAGGTATACGATTTATCAATGCCGACTGAGCCTGTGTTGCTTGATTCATATTACCTTGCGGATTATAAGGAATACTTCACCACGCCGTACGATAGTTTTATTTCCGGCTACGGATTGATAGACGGATACCTTTATCGCTTCATCGGGAACGCTCCCAATGACCCGGTCATAGTAACGATTGAACTACCCGATAAATAAGTAGGCTAAAAAACCATTAAGGCTGGACTTCTGATTTCTCGGAATATCCAGCCTTAATGTTTTCTACTTATCTCGTAGTATCTCAGTGTTTTTATTAACCTCCTTGTTTTAAGCATTTACTTTGGCGGCTACCGCTTTCTTGGCTCGGGCGGCTCTCGCTTCGCGTACCAGGTGGACAATACCACCGATGTTAATGTACCAGACGAAAGCTGCGGGGAAGAGTATCACCGGGATTGCTACTACCAGGGCTAGTATCATTGTTCCTTCCATCTTGGTCACCTCCTGCTTTTAATTTCTACCTTAAGCTTATCACCCTGGCTGTGAAACCGGCTTCCGCCGTGATGCTTACCGGGTAATTGTATATATGCCTAAATAAATAATCGTTGTTGTGCCAGATATGCTTAGCGGGGGATTTCTTTACTAGGTAGATATACCTAATCTTCAGGCAGATTGAAGCTGACGGAAGAGAGACATTACCTTACGATAGGCGAAGGCTTTTCCACGAATGGGTTTGTCCTTAAAGCCAGCGAGAAGAGGAAGGGATACGCCCCTTTAAGGTACTGCATATAATTTATCCACTGTAATGTTAACAGTCGGTAGATACGGACAACGTCGTTAGCCAGGTGAGCCAGGTCGGACTCCGGCAGGCCGGACAGGCTGTCCCGGGATACCAGTTCGTCCCTGAGGTGGACTACCGCCCAGAGAAGCTCCGTAAAATACTCGTGCTCTATCAGGTCCGGATTCTCCAGCTCTCTTATCAGTAAATCACCCTTTTCTTTCAAAAAGTCCAACAGCTCATCAAGGTCAATCGTATCGGGACTGATGGTAAAATCATATTGCTGCAGCCTTCTCCGTAGCTGAATGAATTCGACCTCGGTATATTTATCATGGACGAAGAATTCCTGGCGAATGGTGTCTATTTCGGGGTCGAACCGGGTTAATATACGCAGCAGGCGGTTGCCGATTTCGGTATAAAAAACACCGATAAGCATGTTGAGCCGGTGACGGCGTACGCGGTTCTGATTCCTTTGTATCAGCATCTGGGTAACGGTGGTCACGATGGTAAGAAAGGTGCCGATGCCGATGATAATCAGGAATATGCTGAATCCTTTGCTGGCGTCGGTGGTGGGGGTAATATCACCGTAGCCTACGGTCGATATGGTCACGATGGTGAAATAAAATGCGTTGAAGAAGGAAAGGTTTTCCAGCAGCATGAACCCGACGGTGCCGATAATCAACACCGCCACGGGGAGGATTATCAATATTCTGATTTTTTTATAGCGGCGAGCATGGTTATGCCTAATATAACACATAAATTTTAATGATGAAAGCGCTCTTTAAAAGGGAGTTATTTACATTTGTTTTATGAGTGCTTACCTCACCCCTTTTTCCCCTCTCCAGCCAGAAGCACCGGTAAGGAACCGCAGATATTAATGGCTGGCGAGGGGAGTTAAGGAGAGAGGGGGCTCCGCCCCCTCTCATATTCTCTCCCCCTCTCAAACATGATAAAAATCGAGCCCGGAAGATAAACCTGTTTGAGAGGGGGATAAAGGGGGCGAGCATCTTCAATCAACCAAACTAAACCTTTACTGAATCCCTTTTCAGATATGGAGACTCGACACTTTACATAAAGATATATCCGTATTTAGTATGATATCTTTATTTAAACTTGGCTGTCTTCGGGTCGTGGTTTCTGAAATGGGCAATACGGATGCGCTTCATCTTGTCACCTTCCATGGTATAAATGACCCAGTTGGTCATGATGGTAACGTCGCCCTTCTTCCATCCCGCCTGGCCGGATCCGCTCGGACTCTCGGCAAAGGTGTGGAATTCCGTGTAGAGTTCAACGAACATTAAATCGCCGCTTACCATAAAGTCTCCCAGTTCCAGGACTTCCCGGGTATGTTCGTGCAGGGCCTTGTAATTGGCGGCAAACTCCTCACGACCGTGCAGTGTCCGGGCGGGAAATTGGGGGCCGTAGGCATTGTCGAAGTACTCGACGGTGATATCCGGGGCAAAGTAGCCGGTGACCTTATCGTACCTTTTGTTGTTAAAGTGGTCGACGTATTCCAGGTATTGCTCTCTATTGATGGTACACCTCCAGACAAATTTATATTTTTAAGAGATAGTATTCATAATGTTTACTAATCTGTGATTATCAGGTATTGTGCAAACCGCGCTTTGAAATTGATTGTACTCTAACAGGTACTCTGCAATCAATTACAGGTATTGAAATGAAGAGATATTAAAATGAGAAAATGGCAGGTGATGATCGGGTCACGTTAAGGAAATCCGAAGTTGCCTCTGCCGCCCTGTCCGAAATTTCCCCCCATCCCGAAACTACCACCGTTACCGCTGCCGTCGCCCGAGCCGGATCGGCCTTACTGCAGCTGTTCACCGAAAACTCTTCCATAATCCTGGCAGGCATGCATACCTTCCGATGTGTCTACCTTTGCTTCCAGCAGGTTGAAGGGTCCCAGCTCAAACGGCTCCATTTTAAAGACGTACTGCATGGTATTGAGAATCATTTCCGGGGCACTGCCGTCATGCGTATAGGAGCCGAAAGCTCCGGCGAGCTTGCCTTCGAGAGCACACTTGCGGGCCAGGAACAGGAAGGTTTTCATGGGCTCGGTCATGTCGCGGTGGTATGTGGGGCAGCCGAAAATGTAGCCGTCGTAGCCGGAGATATCCTCGGAGGCCTTGATATCCTTGACCTTCTTCAGCGTGACCTCCTGCCCGCTGATACGCAGGCCCTCGGCGATATATCCGGCCATTTTCTGGGTATTGCCGGTCAGGCTGAAGTAGGCGATGAGCACTTTCTTTATGGTCTGTTCTCCCTTCAGGCGATAATTATGTCCGCGGTAGGGCAACGTCTAATCGAGTTTGCTGGCTACGAAATTCCAGTTCACCAGATTCCAGAAGCTTTCGACGTATTTAGGCCTGGCGTTCCGGTAATCGATGTAATAGGCATGTTCCCAGACGTCGCAGGTGAGAAGCGGGGTCTTGCCCTCCTGCAGCGGGTTACCGGCGTTCCCGGTAGCTTCGATATCCAGGCTGCCGTCAGCGTTTTTCACCAGCCATGCCCAGCCGGAACCGAACTGTGTCACCGCAGCTTTAGTGAATTGTTCCCTGAAAGCAGCGAATGAGCCGAAGGCTTTATTAATAGCTTCAGCCAGCTTTCCGATGGGTTCGCCGCCGCCCTGCGGTGAAAGGCAGTTCCAGTAGAGGGTATGGTTCCATATCTGTGCCGCATTATTGAAGACACCCCCGGATGCCTTTTTGATAATTTCTTCCAGTGATGAGTTTTCGTATTCGGTCCCCGGGATGAGTTTGTTCAGGTTATCCACGTATGCCTGGTGGTGCTTGCCGTAATGATAGTCGATTGTTTCAGCGGAGATATGAGGTGCCAGAGCGTCCCTGGCGTAAGGTAACTGCGGTAATTTGTGCTCCATAATGTCCTCCTTCACTTGCCCGATGGTGATTGCTATTATAGCTCAATTCTCGGAAAAGTCAAATATCGTGATTCTCGCTATTAATAAGATTCTTTTCCTCGGGATTACTGGATATTTTACCTTAGTGAGAGTTGATTGTATGTGACTTTTATCCCGTCATGCGTATTCTTGACGATAACGCTGCCGTTTTGCTAAGCTTGGGGCGAATGTCTACCCCGCCCGAATAATCCCGAGAAAGGAGTTAATCCTAATGGTTACGAAAGAATATGCACATCTGATAAAACCAATGCTGGTAAAAGACCCTCCTAAAGGGCTGTATGCTGAAAAGCGTATCTGGATGGAGGCCAGGGACCTGGAAGGATTCGAGGCCCAGTTTTCGTTCGGATTCATCAAGAAACCCTCTGTGTTTCACCCGCTTGAGGGACAGCTGATGCATCCCTATGACGAATGCCTGGTCTTCGAAGGGACTGACCTCACCAATATCCTGAATTTAGGGGCTGAAATCTCCGTGGAAATCGGGGAAGAGAGGGAAGAACACGTTTTTACCGAGCCTACCGTGGTGCTCATCCCCAAAGGGACTCCCCACGGTCCTGTAAAAGTGAAAAAGCTGGACCGGACCATCGTGCATTATACCATCGGTCTGGCGCCGGACTACGCGGCCGAGGCTATAACCCCCAAGGCACAGTCAACTACCAAGGGAACAAAATACAGTCGCCTGATTAAGAAAATGATAACCACCCCGCCTAAGGAAGAAGACATACCTGCGGAAGGCCGCCTGCCCTCGGTTATCGGCCGAGATGGTATTATGAGACCGGCCGAGTGGGGAGTGGGACCGGGTAACGGCGACCAGATTGTCTGGCTTTACGGGGAAGACCTCGAAGGGTTTGACGTTAATTTCACCTGGGGTTTCTACAGTCGGTGTGGTAAATGGCATCGCGGCGGAGAAGCCCATTACCATCCGGAAGCGGAGATACTATGCTTTCTGGGTTTTGACGAGGAAAACCTCGACTATCTCGGGGCTGAGCTCGAGCTGGGTATGGGACCGGACTATGAAAGGCATGTATTTAATACGCCTACAGTGGCAGTCTGTCCCGCCGGATTTCCCCATCTCCCGCTGATAACCCGGTGGGTTGACAAACCCTACGGCTTTATCGTCGTCTGCCTCAGTGGTGAGCACGCGTCTCCCTGGGTAGAAGCCTAGCGGCTAAAACTACGGACTGACTACTTATTCCAACGAGGGTTCGTGATTGTCATTCCAGCGTCACGGGCCCTCGCTGTCATTGGTCGGGTAAAGGAGGTTCACAATTCAATATAGAAAATTCGGTAAACTCGACTGGGAAGTGTCGGCTCTGGGCCTGGGTACGGCGCGACTGCCCCTGGATGAAGCCAGGTCCGTGGCGATGATACGCTACGCCATTGACCACGGCGTCAACTACCTGGAGGTGGCGTATCTCTATGATGCGGAGAAGCGTAAAGCCCTGAGTCTTTTAATCGGACGGGCTTTACGGGGCGGCTACCGGCAGAGGGTGAAAATAGCCATCAATCTGCCAGCTCGTATTATCGCCTCTCCCGCCGACTTCGACAGGTATCTTAGCGAGCAGCTTGAATGGCTGGGAATGGACAGCCTGGACTTCGGTATCATCGGCTGGCTGGACCGGCAGAACTGGCCGGGATTGCAGGAAAAGGGAGTGCTTGCCTTGGCAGAGTCGGCCATGGCCGATGGGAGAATCGGCAACCTGGGATTTTCCTTCCACGACGACTACCAGACCCTCCGGAATATTCTCAATGCTTACGATAACTGGACATTATGCCAGGTAAAATACAGCTATATGGATGTCGACCATCACCCCGGTGTCGGCGGTATCAGACTCGCCGCCGAAAATGGACTGGCCGTCGTTATTACCGAGCCGCTTAAAGGCGGACGCCTGGCCGGTAAGCCGCCCGATTCGGTCGTGGCGGTATGGGGGGATGCCCTTCAAGAACGTTCACTGGCGGAATGGGGATTACGCTGGGTATGGCATCATCCGGAGATTGCTGTGGCTGTCAGCGACGTAAGCACGCTGGAGCAACTTCGGGAGAACATCGCCTTGGCCGATGTGGCCGTTGCGGATAGCCTGGGCGTGATGGAACAGGTACTGGTCAACCGGGTAAGAGATGCCTACCAGGCGTTGAAACCCATCCCCTGCACCGCCTGCCGCGGCTGTATGCCCTGTCCCCAGGACGTTGATGTCCCCCGTATCTTCGAACTGTATAACGATGCTATTATGTACGACGATGTAGAAGCAGCCCGGGAAATTTACCGTGAGGAAGTACATAATATCGACGACTGTAACGAATGCGGGCGCTGCGAGGATGCCTGCGGTCGGAACATAACCATCTGTGACTGGCTGAAAAAAGCCAAACAATTATTTAATGCCTGAAGCTATTCTTTCCCCCCGAGCCAGGTCGTTTCGTGTTCGGTGTTCAGGCTGATGGCGCTGAAACTATACGGCTTATCTACTCTCCTGGTTATCAATGGACAGTGCACCAGTCCCTTGGGGGCGATAACCACCGTGGGCGTATCGAAGACGTGTATCTCCTTATCGTCTCCGTCACCCATGGCTACCTCGAGCTCCGCGCCCAGATAATCAGGATTATCGGGGTCGCAGCCGACGAAGAGCAGGGCTTCGTCATTGGGGTGGACGTGCGGGTCCTGTTCGTGCCAGGCACCGAGTCCGGTGTGGAAAGCCCAGGTGAAATTGAGATTGAATCCCGGGGTATTTTTCCCGGTCCAGAAACCTATGAAGTCGGCATTGCCGCCTTTGGTACGCTTCATGTCACGCAATTCCATCCGGAGAATATTGCCTCCGTATTTGTTAGCCAGCCGTGACCCTTCCTTGCGCTGGGTTAATTCGGTGGTCTTCTCTTCGGCGTTGGTGGAAATCGCCAGGAAACCGAAAGGTTTATCCACCTTCTTGGTTACGATGGGGCAATGCGCTACACCCGCGGGGAGAACGGCTATAGACGGCGCGGCGATGATGTGCTCCTCTCCCTCATCGCCGAATGCCACCTCTAGTTCCGCTCCAAGCGTATTGGGATTATCATAGTCTAGTCCGGTGAAGACAAAGACCTCGCCGTAGGGATGGACGTGACCGTACTCGCCGCCGACACCCCACTGGCCGACCTTATTGTGGTATCCCCATACGAAATTGAGATTCAGTCCTTCCATGTCTGAACCCTTGGGCCAAGTGATATACTCGGGCTTGCCATTACCACCGGGCAATTCGTTATAGACCAGCTTTTTGATAAAATGTCCGTATTTAGTTTCTGCCATTATTTAAATCTCCTTTACATTCAAAATCCTGCGAGTAATATATCCATCAATGGAATCAGGACACGTAGCCACTCGGGCCTTTACCGCCGTGACCCCAGGGACGCACGACGGCGAATATCCAGGGTTTGTCCTGCTTATTCACGATTAGCGGGCAGTGAGCCAGCCCTTTAGGCTGAATGGCTACGGAGGGCGTGGTAATCACATGCTTTTCCATTTCCTTGCCCATGTACATCTCGACTTCCGCACCGAGGTCGCTGAGGTCGTCAGTGTCGGCACCCATGAAAAGCAGGAATTCGGTGTACGGATGGACGTGGGGTTTATCGGGGACGGGTCCGAAACGGTACGGCGCTTTATTCATGCTTTCGTAGGACATGTGAAATTCAAAGTCTTTCCCGTGGATATCGGTGATGGCTCCATCGTGGGTATCCTGGTTAAGCGGACCGTAATGCCAGGGGCCGTTGCGCGTGAAAGCCAGGTGCTGGACGTTCTCCCGGTAGGCCGAACGCATGAATTCGGCGAACTTAGGAGGTCTATCATCTAGGGTGACCGGCGTTGCCGTTAATTCTGCAGCCAGGGAAATGGTCATATAGATAAACCGGTCGTCCATCCTGCCGATTTCCGCTGGCATATGCGTAGTACCCTTCGGTACAGCCACGGCTGTCGCCGTGGTGACCATGTGTTTTTCCTTCTCGTCGCCCATGCTCAGCTCTATTTCGGCACCGAGATAGCCCATATCCCAGGTATCGGTGCCCATGAATATCATTACCTGGTCGAAGTCGTGCTTTTCAGCCTGTCCCATTTTCCCGGCTGCCCAGTAGGCTCCGTACTGGATGTTTAAATCGTACCCCAGGAATTCGCCGTTCATCTCGGTTCCCTGCCTGGTGTTACCCGGACCGCAGTCTTTAAAATTAAAGCTTTTTATCAGGTGACCGTGCTTCGTTTTAACCATATTCAGTCGCCTCCTGTTATCTGTTTGTAGAAAGTATAGCTTTTCGTGCTGCTATCCGCAACGCTATTCGAAATACTGGAATAATTTCCCAAAAACGTATTCCCATAGCTGACCAATCCGTATATAATGACCAGGGAGTATCATGTTAGGCGTAACCAATATATCCAAGTCATTTAATGCCAGCTACCTGTTCAGCGATATCAGCTTTAATGTGGGGATGAAAGACCGCATAGCGATTATCGGTCAGAACGGCACGGGCAAAACCACGTTGTTCGAGATTATTACCGGCAATATCGCTCCTGACAGCGGCAGCGTATCGATGCGACGCGGCACCGTCATCGGCTACCTGAGACAGGATATCATGCCTACGTCCGAAAAACGCCTGCTGGACGAGGTCGTGAGTTCATCCGTAAATATCAATAAAATGGCGCATAAGATACAGCTTTTACACGAGGAACTGGCTGACGAAAAGGACGAAACCGCCGTGGCCGTACTGCTGGAGGAACTCGGGGAGCTTCAGCACGAGTTTGAGTTGAGCGGTGGCTATGACGTAGAACACGAAGTCAGGATTATCCTTTCCGGACTGGGATTCGCCGAAGCCGATTTTAACCGCAGTCTTGCCGAATTCAGCGGCGGCTGGCTGACGCGGGTCGAACTTGCCAAGCTGCTCTTTCTGAGTCCGGACTTATTAATCCTGGATGAACCTACCAATCACCTCGACCTTGAAGCTATCCGGTGGTTTGAAGGCTACCTGGCGAATTTTCACGGAGCGATACTGGTAACCTCCCATGACCGGGCTTTTCTTAATAACGTGGCGAAAAAGGTCATTTCTTTCGAGAGGGATGAAGTGGTCTTTTTCAACGGGACGTACGATGGCTATGTCTTGGCCAGGGAGAAAGACCTGGAAACAAAGCGCGCTACCGCGAAAAAGCAGGAATTGATTATTAAAAAAGAGACGCGCTTCATCGAAAGGTTCCGTGCCAAGAACACCAAGGCAACCCAGGTGCAGAGCCGCATCAAGAAGCTGGACAGGATGGAAAGGGTTGTCGTGCCGAGGTCGACGAAAAAAATGAAGTTCTCCTTTCCGGAACCAAGGCGCAGCGGACACGTCGTCATTACGCTTGATAATATCGCCAAATCGTACGATTCCAATCAGGTCTACCGGAATCTCAACCTGGTGTTGAATCGCGGCGACAAAGTGGCGCTGGTGGGGCCGAATGGCGCCGGTAAAACCACCTTGCTCAGGATTCTGGCAGGAGTGCTTCCTTTTGAAAAAGGCGAGCGTATCCTGGGGCACAATGTTGCTACTTCGTATTTCGCCCAGTATTATATCGAGTTGCTTAATCCACGGAATACCATATTGGAGGAGCTGTGGCAGGTCGCCCCGGACGAACCGGAGCAGCGTCTCCGGGGACTGCTGGGGGCGTTTCTCTTCACAGGGGATGATGTCCAGAAAAAGATAGCTATACTGTCGGGCGGGGAAAAAACACGCGTAGCTATAGCCAGAATGCTGACGAGACCGGCTAACTTCCTGCTGCTGGATGAACCTACCAACCATCTCGATATACCTTCGCGGGAAATCCTGGCGGATGCCCTGGATGCCTACAAGGGCACACTCTGTTTTATCACCCACGACCGCACGCTTATCCGGGAAGTAGCTAACAAAATAATCGAGATAACCGACGGACAGCTTCATATCTACCCGGGAGATTATGACGATTATATGTACCGCAAGGAGTCACCTCCCCAAGACGTACGCGAAACTACGCGAGTTGTCAGGACTAATGCAAAGTTAGTAGAACCAACCGCGAAACAGCGGCGCCAGCGCAAGACAATCGAAGGTGAACTGAGGAATCGGCATTACCGTGAGATGATACCGGTCAGGAACCGGATGGCTGATATTGAGGGTGAAACGGCCAGGCTCAGAAAGCGTATGCAGGAAATAGAAGCTCTACTGGCCGACCCCGAACATTATCAAGATAGCCAAACCGTTATTGAAACTAACCGCGAGTACCGGGATATCAAGGAGAAAATCAGCTCCCTGACCACGGAATGGGACAGACTTACCGCCGAAGCCGAACGACTCAAGCGGGAGCATGAAGAGCGGCTTAAGAATTTGTAATGCTTATATCATCGCCACGGGTCTATTGGCACCAGGCTTTTGAAGTTGAAATCCGCCCCGGCCACGAAGTATATCATGCCTTCTCCGGCAATAATGAAATTAATCTGGTCGGGAGAGCGAAACCTTTTAATGACGGTATCGGCGGGTAGTTTCAGGCGTTCACGCAGCGCCTCCCGGTTCTTCTCTATTTCCGGATTCGGGGCAGGAAGCTCGAGGTGTGGTATGGCGAATGTCTGCACCATGTCGCTGTCCAGCCACTCCTGTACCGTCATCGTGCTGTTTTCATAGATATATCGTCGGAACTGCTCTTTGGTGGTGAATCCGAAGTCCTCTTCCAGCATTCTGGCGGAAAGAGGTGTCAGCAATACCATGGCGCCGTTCTCGGGTTCTACGTTATCGAGTACTTTGAGAGTAAAGTCGGGCAGGTTATAGCCACAACGCTGTCGTAAGCCCCGCCCCTCCCAGATACTGACCACACTGTCTTGTGCATTAAACCCTTTTTCTACGTGAAACGGTTCCCACGGTATCATGGGATTATCCGTATTTTCGGCGAAGGTAAGGCTGTTGTACTGTAGATTATTTCCCCAGTCGCCCATGATAGTTAGACCCGGAATGGCGTAGCACAGGCAACGCCCCATCAGCTGCCAGGCTCGCCCGATGGTAGCGTTGGCGTGATTATAGGGTCCCATGCAGCCATAACCCGATTCCATGCATATTTCTGAGGCTATCGGACCGTGAACTATTGCCGCCCCGGTGAACGATTGCGCCGAGCTGAAATAGGGGGGTCCTTTGGAAGCCAGGGCGAGGAGAATGGGGAGGTATTCTGGATTGCAGCCTGCCATGACGGCGATTACCGCCACTTTTTCCACAGTGATATTCTGTCCCTCACGCTGGCCGTTATCGGTCATGCCCATTCTGAAGGCAGCTGCCACTACTTCATCCGGAGCGTGGCCGGTACCCGTCAGCATCCGTTTTACCCTTTCTTCGGTGGGGACGGTCACCGGTAATCCGTCCGTCATACGGTTATCGAGGAAGTATTGCTGTATCTCGTCATACGTGCCGGTGATAGGGAGAACCCTCGGCTCAACCGGGTGGGTCAGTTTCCCGGTCTTTTTCTCTTCCGGTGTCAGAGGTTCGGTCAGAGCATCGACGATAGCCCGCATTAAGGGCTTGCCGCTGACGGGGTCTTTCCCGTTGATTATCCTCTGTATTGCCTTGTCACCACGGAGAGCGTCGGGTTCGCTCAAAGAGACCAGGCGTGGTTGAAGCCATCCCAGTTCAAAAGCAGCATCTTTGCCGGATTCTACGAGATAGGGACTCATGAGGGGTATCGCCGAGGTACCTTGCTTTTCTATTTCCAGAGCCTGCCGGACGACCGCCGGCCCGCAGGTGCTTCAATGGGGCACACCGATAATTGCCGCATCGGCTTTTTCACCGGTTTCTTGCCATAAGCCTGAGTCATTATAAGCGTAACTGCCCTTTTTGACTTTATAAACTACCTTTATGTCATGGATATTTTCTTCAAGCCACTTCTTCATCGTAAGTAAAAGGGGTTCGTGAGCTTTGGTACCGCCCCACCTCTGGTTGATGATGTAAACCGTCTTTCCTTCCAGTGTTGCCGGGCGTTCCACGAGGGGAGTTATATCCCACTCCGGCTTCTGCTGCGCCAGCGGGTTTAATACGTCTTTATATATCGTATCATTCAGGGTGGGGTTTTCACGTTTCATCGCTGACCTCCGATGTTTTGGGATGGTTTTTCGTGGGGCACGTTTCATTTTAGGTGTTTATGGATAACAAATCAATAATGAAATTTATGAAACGAATTGATTATAAAAATAAAAAGGGGAGCCTTACACTCCCTTCAATATTTAGGCTAGTTAATAATCCGTTACCACTGGATGAACATGGGGATGTCTGTGTTTCCATCGTAGCATCAGCTGTTAGTAGTGGTTAACAATACATGAATATTTATGCCTTCGGCTCATATACCTCGTAGATTTGACGGGTCGGTGGAGCCTTGGCAATTCCTTTAACTGCTTGCTCCGTTTTGGGCCCCGTTACTGCAGCAGCGGCTTCGGCGTCTTCCTTTGACTCCCAAATACTTAGAGATGCATATTCGCCTGATTCCACATCACCGAAGAAAGTTATACCCTTGAATCCTTTCAATGTTTTGATAGCGAGAAAAGATTGGTCGGCTAGTTTCTCTCCTATAGAACGCATTCCTCCCCCAAGTTTTAACATCAACAACTGTGCATACATAGTCGCTCCTCCTTCCACTTGATAACGGTTTTTCGATTATAGTTTAAAACAAAAGATAAATCAATAGTAATAGAGAATGCAAAGCAGAACATCGTAATCCGCTTTCCCCCCTAAAATGGACTACTGGATATTCTTGGGGATGTCCGTGTTTTTATCGTAACATTTGAGGCTAGTATGTCACCATTGTATAAACATGGGCATGATAACGTGCGTGTACTTGTCCGTGCCTACCGGGCGTATGAGCCCGGGGCTGGAGGCATTGGTTATTTCCAGGGCTACCTGTGATTCGTGCAGGACATTGAGAACATCGGTGAGATATTTCCCATTAAAAGCTATCTTGGACTCGTCGCCCTCTACGGTGGCGTCAATCTCACCGACATCATCACCTATCTCCTCGGAACGGGCGGAGACAGAGAGCTTACCGGGACTTGCCTCGCCGCCCGGTGTTACCATCAGACGGACGATGCCGCTGCCGTCGCGGGCAAAGATGGAGGCTGTCCGGGTAGCCTGGAGGAAATCCCCAACGTTGACGATTACCCGGGTGGTGTAACTCTGGGGAATAAGCTGGCTGTAGTTCGGGAAAGTACCCTGGATAAGCTGGGACACAAGATTAATATTCTGCAGGCGGAAGAGGACCTGGCTTTTATTGGGATTCAGGGTAATATCCACGGGTTCTTCCTGGTCGGCAATCAGGCGGTTTAATTCCGCCAGAGTGTGCGCGGGGATGATGACTTCCGTTTTCTGGCTGACTGCGGTGGTAATGGGCAATTCATAAACGGCCAGCCTGAAACCGTCAGCCGCCGCCAGTACCAGCGAGTCCTTTTCAAACCGGGCGCTGACACCGGTAAGTACGGGCCGGGATTCCTCGGTGGCGGCAGCAAAAACAACCTGATTGATACCCTGTCGCAGAGCTTCGACTTCTACAGTGGTTTTTACTCCATCGTCGACGCTGGGTATCGGGGGAAAGTCCTTAGCGTCGACACCGCTGATGCGGGCTTCGAAACGGGCGCATTTCAATCCGAGTGTCTTTGTTTGCGGCGAGAGTTGGACATTTATCGTATCATTGGGAAGAGAACTGACAAACTCCGTGAGGAGGCGGGCGGGTACGGTAATGGTGCCTTCATCTTCTATTTTGGCCCCGAGCCAGCAGGTGATGGCCATCTCCAGGTTAGTAGCAACCAGCTTCAGGCGGCCATCATCGGTAGCCAGAAGGACATTATTAGTGATGGGTAAGGTCGTCCTGGTAGCGACGGCTCTCCCGACAATGTTGAGACTCTTATTCAGATTTTCCTGAGTACAGGATAGTTTCATGGTGCACCCCCAATATCAGCAGTGGTGGACTAGTATACAACATAACGCGGTACTATTCAAGCTCTATATTGCCACTTTTACCGCCGCTTTTTTTTACCAGGCGGATGTTCTCTATTTTCATACCTCGGTCAACGGCTTTGCACATATCGTATATCGTCAGGGCGGTAACAGCAGTGGCGGTCAATGCTTCCATCTCTACGCCGGTTTTACCGCTGCTTTTCACCGTGGTGATAATCTCAATGGTGCTGTTCTTTTCATCGGGGTCGAAGTCAATCTCTATACTATCAATCAGAATGGGATGGCACAGCGGTATAAGGTCGGGCGTTCGCTTGGCAGCCATGGTTCCGGCCAGTTGCGCAACTGATAGAACATCCCCCTTTGCCGTACCACCTTCCTTGATTAGCTGGAGAGTAGCGGGCTGCATCCGCACTATACCCTTGGCTACAGCCTGGCGGACGGTATCGGCTTTGCCGCCGACGTCAACCATTCTGGGTCGGCCGGAATCATCCATATGAGAGAGCTTTTTCTCAGCCATCTAAAACCTCTTTTTATCCAGGAAACAAATCGTGCGTGGATGGGGAGTAGTTAGCTTTGATTTGTTTTTAGAGTCATGTTAATTAAATGTTCATGGATTGTCAATATTATTTTCTACCTCACCCCCTGTGTCCCCCTCTCCTTACGAGGTGTCAAAGGAGAGGGGGAGGTTTTATAAAGAGGGGCTGTGCCCCTCTTAGACGCCCCGTTCTACATACGGCTGACTGCGCCCCTCTTGGACGCCCCGTTCTACATACGGTTGGCTACGTCCCTCAAACTCCCCTTTTACCCTCCAACCTGAGAGAATGGCCTGCCCTTCTGTTTTTTACCTTCGGCCAGACGGTGGCGTTCAGGCTTGCGGGCAATCGTCTCCTCGATAAGGCTTTTCAATTCGGAAATGGATGCACCTCGGCGCAGGGGTTCCTTAATATCAATCTCTTCTTCGCTGAGTAGGCACGGACGGAGCTTGCCGTCAGCCGTCAGGCGGAGCCGATTGCACTGGTAGCAGAAGTGCTCCGTAATCGGGGTAATAAAGCCGATGGTGCCGGTAGCATCGGGCAGGCGGAAGTACCTGGCGGGCCCGTTGCCTGCCTTGACCTGGCAGGGCTCCAGTTTGCCCAGCGATTCAATAGCACGCCGTATCTTGCTGACGGAGACGAGCCTGGGGGAAAGTGGCGCTTCATCAGTCACCGGCATATGCTCGATGAAGCGCACGTGCCAGCCTTCGTTGACCGTCTTTCCGGCAAAATCAGGTATTTCGTCGTCGTTGATGCCAGCCATAACCACCATGTTAATTTTAACCGGGTCCAACCCGGCTGCGTGCGCGGCTTCAATGCCTTCCAGGGTATTTTGAAGTTCGCCGCAACGCGTTATCCGGCGGAATCTCTCCGGTTTTAGCGTATCCAGGCTGATGTTGACCCTGTGTAAACCGGCATCCTTGAGCTCGGCGGCGTACAGCGACAGCAGGGTACCGTTGGTGGTTAGGGCGATATCGTTAATAGAATCGATTCCGGCTATCAGCCTGACCAGTTCCGGCACTCCAGCCCTGACCAGCGGCTCACCGCCGGTAAGCCTGACTCTATCAATGCCCATCTCGGCGGCGGCTTTTACTAAGGTGAATATTTCTTCATAGGTTAGTATATCATTATGCGACATAAGGTCGACGCCTTCCTCCGGCATGCAGTACACGCAGCGCAGGTTACAGCGGTCGGTCACCGAGATACGCAGATAATTAATGGGACGTTGAAACGAATCGGATAGTCCGGTCATGTTGTTTACCTTTCTACGAGTATTATACATGAAAGTGCAGGGGAAGGCTATATTATTGACAGGTTCTGCTCGGTTGTGGTTGGTGGTTGAGGATAGGTATTTAGATAAGGCTTGGGCAGATAATCGTTAGATTATCTATATGTTTAAAATGTCTCCTGTTATTTGTGGCTAATGCACACTCATATAATTTGGCTGTGGCAGCAATCCAACAATCAATTTTAGGAATTGTAAAACCTTTTGCCTCGCATTGTTGATATATTTGAGCCCAGCATTGGCACAGCATATAGTCATAAGGCAATACTAAATAATTTTTTATTTTACTTTCCATTTCAGTTATTCTCGATTGCCCCCACGACCTACTATATGCCCAATAATATAATTCTGCTACAGTAATAAAGGAAACAGCCACAGTTTTATGTATTAGATATGGTTTAAAAAACTCAGCTCGAGTGTCTTCTTTTAAAAGGTATGAAACTACGTCTGTATCAACAAGAATTCTATTAGCCTCTATGTTCACAGGAGTAATCAATCATCTCTCCTAAGAGCCTCTAGAAAAGGCTCAAGACTCTCTTCTTCTGGCCAACCACCTGTTATTACTGATAAATCATCAATGGGATAAACCCCTTGTTCAGTTGCTAAATCCTCAAAAGCCTTGCTTTTCCAGAATGATGATATAGGTAAGTTAGAAATCCCAATTTCAGATAATTCCTCTATAGGCTCTAAATCTTTAACATACAGCGACATTATTTTATTTGTACCCATATCATATGTTGCTTCTCCACGAGCCTGAACAAATTGGCGCATAAGTCGTAAAACTTGCTCAGTTAAACTTTCATCAAACCTGCATAAAGTAGGTTCTCCTACTGACGGCTCAATGCGACACCTTAGTTTGTCTTCTTTAGCATCAACTGATAATAGTCTGCCTTCTATTACTGCATATGATTGCTCATAATTACGCAATCTGGAGATGATTCTCTCTCTAGTAGGTTGAGTATATAATACTTTTCTAGTACCAAAAGTACTTTTTGAGTTGATGGTAACTTTGTCTATCCCCCTATCAATAACACGACCAGCTTCTCTTAACGCTATCATTACACCTTGGTCATATTCTTCAGGTAAATCGCCATCCTTCTCTATTGATTCTAAACCTTGCATTAGTAAGTCTATCGCCTGTTCTCCCATATCCCAACCAGGGAACTGTTGCTCTTCTCTTCGTAAATCTAAGGCCAAACCAAAACTACCTTTGCGTGTTGATACAATTTCTAACGCAGATAAAATTTGTATCGTCTTTAGAGGCCTGCCTCTTTTTACAGATTCACCTGTACGAATGCCATTAATTATTCGTTCGATAGCCAATCTGATATTGGAAAGAAAAATGGAGAAGTCATCGTATAAAATACGACCATCGTGGATAGCAGGCCCAACGAAGCGGAAACGTAGGAGAGGTTTTTTTATAGTATTATGATTCATAAACTTACACCCCCTTTACAAGCATGTTATAATATACTTGTAAGGGAGTTGGTTCAAACTATTGGCGGTAGTATTGAACTTCATTACAGTTTAATAATCCTAACCATATTTGACTTGATAATATCACGAAAGCCCGATTATAGCAATATAGTCGGGCATATTTATTTCAATATTTCCCTGGCCTTTTCAGCAGCTTTCGCCCGGTGGCTGATTTTGTTCTTTTCCCCGGGCGACAGCTCCGCCATGGTCTTGCCAAACTCCGGCACGTAGAATACGGGGTCGTAGCCGAACCCATTATAACCTCTGGGGGAGGTGGTAATAATCCCACGGCACTCACCGGAGCATATTTTAACATCACCGTTAGGCGTGGCGATGGCGATGACGCAGCGGAAACGGGCGGTGCGTTTATCTTCGGGGACATCTTTGAGCTTGGTAAGCAGGAAGTTGACTCTATCCGCATCCGAGGCGTTTTCGCCGGCATAGCGGGCAGAGAGTACTCCCGGCTCACCGTTGAGAGCGTCAACCTCCAGACCGGAGTCGTCAGCCAGCGTCAGCAGACCGCTTTCGGCGGCAAGGACGGTGGCTTTAAGTCGGGCGTTTTCTTCGAAAGTTGCCCCGGTTTCCGGGACTTCGGTGGTGATACCCTCGTCAGCCAGGGTGACCAGGCGATAGGGGATGCCGCCGAGAAGGCTTTGATACTCACGCGCCTTGCCCTTATTATTTGTCGCTAACAGGAGCTTTTTCTTACTCAATCGGACTCCTTCGTGGCTAAAATAGAGCCGCTGTGTTCAGCAGCGGCTCTACTAATGCTCTTATATTAACCTTAGCCGGGGTTTCAGTCAAGGTCTTCGAATCTGTCTTTAAGCTTTTCCATCACCTCCGGCATGGTGGTGTATTCCATCTCATCGAGGGGGAGGCGGTGGGGCTCGAAAGGTCCGTGGCGGCGCATCATGTCAGCCATCTCGTTGGCCTGGTGGCGCGCCAGGTTGAACGCTTTATCGGCGAACATATCGCGGGGGCCTACCAGTTTGCCGTTGCACAGCTGGTACCCGAGGCAGATAACGCGTGGCGGGCCGTCGAAACGCGACGGCGTGCTGTCCTCCAGGGCTACCGGCATCAGGGGTCCCATGTGGGAGCCGCGCATCCAGCCTTCTACCAGGATAGGCGCCGCGAAGGGTTCAAGCACTTCACCCACCGCCGGGAAGATGCCCTGGCAACGGACGATGCATACGGGGTCGTCTTTGCCGACGTACTTACCGGCCAGTAGCGAAAGGCGTTCGGTGGAGGATGCCGACGCGATTTCACCGGTATCTCGATGATAGACAGATTTTACCGCAAACCTGGCCGGCGCCCCGATGAATACCAGCATGTCGTAAATTTCATCGGGAGAATTAAACCTTATCTTCTTATGTTCCTTTACGTCAAGCACCTCAAAGGTATAGCCGCTGTGCATGGTGGGGGCAATTACCAGTCCGATGGTATTGAAGGGGTCGGCGAACATCTTGTAAAGGGGCATGTTCCAGGCTCCGGCGGAGGTCTTGTCCGCCATGAAGATAAGTACAGGCTCCGACCGCCTTTCTTCGAACTCCATCTCGGCCAGCCCGGGGCCCATGCCCTTGACGTTGCCGGAGAAGGCATCGGTGAGCAGGTCCTGTCCGGCGCCGTAGAGCTTCATTTCTTTAGCCAGCTCGGTGCCGGTAACGAAGGTGTCCCAGGCCAGCTTATGGATATCGTAGTCACCGACTCCTTTCTGATGGGTCATGATGAGCTGCAGGTCGTCGCCGCACTTGGTAGCCTGGCAGTCGATCAACATACCGGCATTTTTAGCCTTTTCCAGGCATTCGGCGGCTTTGGCGATAATAGCAGGGTGTGATTCGGAATGACCGACATACCCGCCGATGTCGGCCTTGATTACGGACAATGTAATCTTCATTATTACCTCCGGATTAATTTAGTATTCTATGCCCTTTCGGGCATTAATCCCTTTATCAAAGGGGTGTTTGACCTTGACCATCTCGGTTACGAGGTCGGCCTTTTCAATGAGGCGGTTATGGGCATAGCGACCGGTGAGGATAAGCTCTACGTTTTCCGGTTTCCGGCTGACGAGGTCGATAACGTCATCGAGTTCTATCAGTTTGTATTCCACGGCAACATTCACTTCATCCAGTACCACGAGGTCGTATTTACCGTTGAGGGCGGCCTCACGAGCCGCCTCCAGGGCGAGTTTTGCCTGCCTGATATCCTCAGGGTCGACATTGGCCGGGTCAATAAGACGCCGCAAACCGAAGCTGGCAACGTCAACGTCAGGTAGTTTGGTCAGAGAAGCGTATTCGCCACGGTTGTAATCGCCCTTCATGAAGAAAACAATGAATACTCTTAAACCGTGACCGGCAGCGCGAAGGATGGTACCCAGTGCTGCCGTCGTTTTGCCCTTGCCGTTGCCGGTAAAGACCTGGACCAGACCCTTACCGCCTTGTTCTTTCGATGAAGCCACTTCTTCCTTGAAACGATTGATTAATAAATATACACAAACATTCTATTTACGCGCTGTAGGAAAAAAGGTAGCATCCGGTTAGAAATGGGTAATATTTTAGGTAATAAAGATGATACAGGAGCCCCCGGGGTTCCTGGTTGAAGCAGTGACATCTGGCAAATATATGCATATATTACACCCGACAGTCTAATACCCGATAAGAAATAATATGTCAAGCAATGGCGACTATCAGAATAATAAGCCAATTGTCAATCAATACAGTTTAGCAATAACCTAGCGAAATGTCAATATCGCGGGTTCTGTTTGGTTCCGGTTGCATTTGGTTGAGAAGTGCTTGCCTTACCCCCTGACCCCCTCTCCAAACAGAGATATTAAATCTATCCGGTAATACTTATGTTTGGAGAGGAGGAGAGGAAAAAGAGGGACTGACGACCCTCTCAAACACCCTGTTGGGGAGTGGGGTGAAAGAATACGGGATAGTCGCACGATGATACGAGGGCGGTCTCAGCCTACGCCAAGGCTGCGGCGGGCTAGCCGGGTGGGAATAGATAATTAAGGGGGGTAAATGGGAGGGGTTAATGCGCGGCAACCGGATGAGAACGGGCTCATACCCGCGTTTGTTTATTAACCTGAGGTAAAACTTTAGGTCTTGTCCTGATTAGATGGGTAAATCCGACCAGGCATGGCAAAGCAATACTGTAGAGAATGAGCGGAACAGAGGTGCCCATCCACCAGCTGACTAATGAAAGAGGTGCAAATAGGACAGCGCTGGCAATAATGACGTTTCTTTTTAAAAGGAGGACCAGTATTGCCGGGGTTGCCAAAACGAGCATGGGTTTGGGTATCAGCAACAGCAGTACCCCGATAGTCGTGCTCTCGCCGCGACCGCCCCGGAAACCGATAAAGACCGGCCAGTTATGACCGATGACAGCGGCGGCACCCGTAATCATAATGAAACCATGGGAGACGCCGCTGGCCTGGGCAATGAGGACAGCTAGGAAACCTTTAGCGGCATCGATGACGCCGACGGTGATACCCGCCTTACCGCCCAGCTCACGGAAGGCGTTGGCGGCACCGGAATTCTCATCGCCCATCCGCCGTATGTCTTCTCCCCGCAGGAGGCGACCGGCGATATAGGCGGTGGGTATGGAACCTAAGATATAACCCGTTATTATTACTACCCAGGGCATATTTCTACCTCAATACTGGTGCCGGGAGAGGGACTCGAACCCACAAGGATTTCTCCGGCGGATTTTAAGTCCGCTGCGTCTGCCATTTCCGCCATCCCGGCACTTCTTGAGTTATTGTAGGGTGTGGGTGGAAGGGTGTCAAGACGATGGGCGGAATCAGCGTTGGTAGCGCCGGAACTGTTCCTCGATTTGCTCCGATTATTCCTGCGTTGTTACGCAGGGCAATTCAGGCATAGCAATTATTTACAATATGATGTTGAACCTGTGGAATAGCATTTATTACCAGAAAAGACCCGCCTCTTCCATATCGATTTCAGCAGAAAACTTGACGAGATTTCCCGATCGGCTTACATCAACGCGAGAGAAATCAGATGATTCCATATCGCTTTCGATATCGCTCAAGGCATCCTCGGCATCTTCACTATCATCAAATAAAAAGCAACCGCTAAACTTCATCAAGTCTGCATTCACCTTCGAAAAAGCCATTCCCGCAGCACCTGCACCGGGGTAAAACTCTCCGGCCATGATTATAGAAAATAGTCCGGGTGACATTTCCCTGATTACATCACGGACGTCTTCATTTTTTTCATAGACTGATGTCTCCGGGTCAGCTATGACTTCTATAGATTCCTCAACACCGTCCTCACCACCAAGGATTAAGGTGTTATTGTGAATCGCTACAACATCACTATAGCCGTACCATATCTCAACGCCCATGTAATCGTCTTTATCGTAATCATCATCCTTCAGTTGGTCCCTGATAGCATCAAAGTTAAAGTCTCCGTTTAACCAGATAACTTCCCCGTAATTGACTACCCCCATTCCTATATAGTTAATATCGTCGAAGTCCATGATGTCCGTGTCAGAGCCAGCGTTAATTTCATATTCAAATGAGTCTTTCATCTCTTCATATAGTTCGCTGAAGTCTTTATCCGACTTAAACTTTATAACGTCGATGAAAAATATGGTTCCCGTATCTTGCGGCGCCATTTTTGCCAGACCGGTAAGGCTGGTAAAGCCGCCCCCTCCACCATCACACCCTGGCAGTAAAAGGGCACTCAATAGAGTAACTACCAGTAATCCTGATAGAACCGTTAGAACTTTGCTTTTCATAATGGTTTAAACCTCCCCACAATAAAATATATCCCGGATAGAACAGTTCACGTATTTTATCTTGATTAACGTTATTAATCAAGATAACGGCTTGACAATATATTATTCTCTCCCCATCCCGGCACTTCTTGAGTTATTGTAGGGTGTGAGTGGGTGGGTGTCAAGACGGTAAGAGTTTGCCGTGATTTGACAAATACGGTGAAAAGAATATAATAAGAGTCTCAACATAATGTAGCCCCAGATATAATATATTGAAATATATTAATATATAGCCATTGTAAATTTCATAAAACATGGTTTTATGTATGTTCATAAAAGGAGGCAGCAATGGAATGGCATGACATGATGGTGGATGGTTACGGACGGATTATGGAGATTCTGGAGAGGGCTATAGACGGGCTTACCGAGGATGATTTGAACTGGCAGCCCAAGCCCGATTGTAACAGCATCGGCTGGCTGGCCTGGCACCTGACGCGGGTACAGGATGACCATATCGCTTCTTTGATGGGTGAGGAACAACTGTGGATAAAAGACGGCTGGCACGCCAGGTTTGAAAGGCCCTCCGACCCCAAGGATATCGGTTTCGGGCATACTCCGGAGGATGTTGCCGCCTTTAAATCACCTGGTGCCGAGACGCAACTCGGTTACCACCGCGCCGTGATGGAAAGGTCGCAGAGCTTCTTCCCTACTCTTTCCAAGACCGACTTGGACAAAGAACTTAATGAGCCCTGGTTCCAGCCGCTGCCGACGGTCGGCGTACGCATAATCAGCGTGCTGGGTGATGATTTGGAGCATGCCGGGCAGGTAGCTTATGTACGTGGTTTGCGCCAGGGTAAGGGCTGGCAGCCGTTTTAAGCCCCTTATTAGTACATTCCATCTTTTTCAAATATTTCAAATTATATCCGTGGGGTAAAACTGTCTTTTTTCTGAAAATACTTTTTCTTTACGCTTTGAGGCACTTGATTTAAGAAACGAAGTATAATCATTATGTGATAGGCAGTACCGGTAATATTCAGGTATTGCCGTTATTTTATATTCAAAACAGGAGGGATTTATGGAATGGCATGAAATGCTGACAAGCGGTTATGAAGGTGTACTGCGGACGTTACAGTATACCTTGGACGGGCTTACCGAGGAGGATTTGAACTGGCAGCCTAAGCCCGATTGTAACAGCATCGGCTGGCTGGCCTGGCACCTGACGCGCTGGCATGATGTTATGATTTCTTCTTTTATGGAGGAAGAGCAGCTCTGGATAAAGGAAGGGTGGCATCAGAAATTCGGCCGGGCGGCCGATGAGAAGGACAGCGGCACGGGTGACAAGGCGGAGGACCTGGCTGAATACACGTCGCCGGATGCCGCGACGTTACTGGGCTACCAGAAGGCGGTGCTGGAACGCTCCAAGCGATACTTCCCGACATTATCGCCGCAGGACCTGGACAAGGTATTTGAAGGTACGCCGTTCAAGCCGCCGCCGACCTGGGGGATGATGCTGATGGGGACATTGAGTGATAGTCTCCAACATGCCGGTCAGGCGGCTTATGTACGCGGTCTGCGGGAGGGCATGGGCTGGCATTAAGGACGAATTTAAGGCTCAGCCAAAGAAAAATATCCGAAACACAGGGATATTTACCCATTAAGTATTGACAAAATAGTAATTAAGTATTAATATGCCCAAATGACCATGCAGGATAAAAGCGCGAGACCCAAGTACGTTAAAGGACAGAAGGTTATTATCCAGCCTGCCGGGGGGCAGGGCATATCGCAGCGTGAGAATGACATCAGCGAGTATGCCGGTGAGGTAGGAGAGATTTCCAATTACTACTGGATAAGTCCGCGTAACGGTCAAATTTTCTATATTTACAATGTGAAGGTCGGGGAGAAAAAGAAAGAGATTGCCGTCTACGAGGATGAAATAGAGGCCTGTTTGTCATGAAGCAACGATAGAAGTTAAATAGATGCGGGCTGCCATCAACCGGCAGCCCGAATTTTTGTTGTTTTAAAAACTGGAGGCGACGGGCGGATTCGAACCGCCGAATAGGGGTTTTGCAGACCCCCGCCTTAACCACTTGGCCACGTCGCCTTTTGCCATACTATTCTAAGGTATTACGCATTTTCGTGCAATAGCGGATGATATTAGTGCTAATTGTTCGTGGTTATTGCATATTCACCCCCTTTGGGGGGGTTTTAATCCATCCCCCTAGCCCCCTTCCTTTAGAAAAGGAAGGGGGCTTTTTACAAAGAGAATCCTGCTAATTGAATCATTGTGCATAAAGGCTAGTACAGGGAATGATTGAGAGAGGACGCCGCCTCCTTTACTCCCTCAATGGGGGTGGAGGGATTATGAATCCCCGGGAAATCATAAGAAAATTGAGTCAGTTCTTCCCACCCCCCTTATTGGGGGTAAAGGAGTGGGGTGATTTTACGGACATAAAAAGGATGATGCGAGGGTAATCGGGTGGGAATAGATATCTAAATGGGGCTGGGGATAACTAGCGCGCCTGACAGCAGAATAAACAATGTTATGTTTCCAAGTAAATATTCGTTTGCAGACGGGGTAAATATTCTGGTAATCTTAGACATAATATTTTGCTTGAACAGGGGGTATGGTGATGAAAGATGCCTATGCCAGAGCCGGTGTTGACATCAGCGCTAAAGACAGGGCCGTCAAGAGAATCAGCGAGCTGGTAAAGTCGACACTTCGCCCCGAAGTTTTAAGCGGCGTGGGGTTTTTCGGTGGAATGTATGAGTTCAAGGGGTATAATAATCCGGTGCTGATATCCAGTATCGACCAGGTGGGAACGAAAACAAAGTTGGCTAACGCCCTGAACAAGCACGATACCGTCGGGATTGATATCGTCAGCCACTGCGTCAACGACATATTTACCTGCGGGGCGGAGCCTATTTTCTTCCTCGATTACATCGGTCTGGGCAAGATGATACCGGAAAAGGTAGCGTCTATAGTAGAGGGATTAACCCGCGCCTGTAAGGATGTCGGCTGCGCCCTTATCGGCGGTGAAACCGGTGAGATGGCCGGTCTTTACGCTACCCCCGACGATTATGACCTGGTGGGTTTTATCATCGGCGTGGTGGAGAAAGACAGGATTATCAAAGGTCAATCGATTACTACGGGAGATGTCGTCCTCGGACTGCCTTCCAACGGCCTGCACACCAACGGCTATTCGCTGGCAAGGAAAATCTTCGGGGAGAGCCGTGCGGCGCTGGAAAAGCACTATGACGAACTCGGAAAGACGGTCGGCGAGGCGCTGCTGGAGCCGCATATCTGCTACTATAACCGGCTGAAATCGCTTTTAAATTATATCAAGGGCATGGCGCATATCACCGGGGGCGGCTTAATCGATAACGTGCCACGGACACTGCCGGACGGACTGGGCGTACGGTTCGACAGCACGAAATGGGATGTACCACCAATATTTAGTCTTATCCAGCGACTCGGCAACGTTGACCGCGACGAGATGTATCACGTCTTTAACATGGGCGTCGGCATGGTGGTTATCTGCGCCCCGGAGAATTTACCAAAACTTACCGAGCAGTTACCGGAGGCAAAGATAATCGGGGAGGTCCAAAAGCAGGCGGGGGAGAGAAGGGTGGTTATAGAGTAAGTAACGCTTTTTTATTGTTACGAGGGAGACAGCTATGCCTGACGCCGTACTGGTAGTCGATATGCTGCGGGGCTTTCTGGAGGAGGGTTATCCTCTGTACATCGGGGCCGGACCGCGCCGGATTATCCCTCGTATTCGGAATTTATTAGATAGAGAAATCTCACGGGGCTCTAAAATCTACTTTCTCTGCGATAATCATGACCCGGACGACCTCGAGTTCGAGATGTTCCCGCCCCACTGTATCGCCGGTACCGCCGAGGCTGAAGTCATCCCCGAACTGTCAAAGTATGAAGGCGAAATCATACCCAAGAAGCGTTACAGCGGCTTTTACGGCACGAACCTGGAAGAGAAATTAAAAGCACTAAAACCTGATAAGCTTATCATTTGCGGAGTGCTGACCAATATATGCGTCATGCATACCACCGCCGATGCCCGCAACCGCGACTACGAGGTGGAGATACTGGTGAACTGTGTCGCTTCTCCGGATGAAGCGGCGCATCGCTTCGCCCTCGAGCACATGGACAAGGTACTCGGGGCGAAGCTTATTCAGGAGGTGAACCATGCCTAAACCGAATTTCAAACCATCGCCCGAAGTCCTCTCCGGAGATACGGCCGATGTCTACTTCGTCCGCTCCGTCGATATCCTGCAAAAAGAGAATATCAATCCTGTAGCGACCATGGAAGTCTTCGGCAGTCGTGCCGGGATACTCTGCGGTATCGAAGAAGTAAAGGCGCTGCTGGCTGAGGTGTTGCCGGTCGATAACCGCGAGGTATGGGCCCTGGAGGAAGGCGACCCAATCGAAGTTAAAGAGGTGGTGCTGCGTATTACCGCTCCCTACCAGAGCTACGGCGTTTACGAGACGGCGGTAGTGGGGATACTAGCCCACGGCAGCGGCTGGGCAACCGCCGCCCGGGAATGCGTTAAGGCGGCTGGCGGTAAACCCCTGATAAGCTTCGGGGCGCGGCACGTGCACCCATCGGTAGCTGGCGTGATGGACTACGCGGCGGTGGTGGGGGGATGCGTCGGCTGCTCCAGTATTGTCGGTGCGCGGCTGGCCGGGGTAGAACCTTCCGGGACGATGCCCCATGCCCTGATTATCATCATCGGGGATACGGTTGAGGCAACTCTGTTATTCGATAAGCATATGCCCCCGGACATATCGCGCGTATCTCTGGTAGATACATTCAGAGACGAAGCCGAAGAAAGCCTGCGGGTGGCTGAGGCGTTGAAGGAGAAACTTCAAAGCGTACGACTGGATACCCCCTCAGAGCGGGGCGGGGTTACGGTGGAACTGGTTAAAGAGGTACGCACCCGCCTGGACCAGGCAGGATATAAAGATGTTGGTATCTTCGTCAGCGGCGGCATCACTCCCGAACGAATTACCAATTTTCTGGAGAGAAAAGCACCGGTGGATGGGTTCGGGGTGGGCAGCTATATCAGCGGTGCCAAGCCAATAGATTTTACCGCCGACCTTCACGAGGTGGACGGCAAGCCCATCGCCAAGCGGGGAAGGATTCCGGGCATAACGCCTAATCCGCGGCTGAAGCGGATATTATAAGTAAGGAGGAAGTATATGCCGACATTCTCAGAACTGGTAGAAGTCTTAAAATCATGGTTTTCGTATCCGTACACCAGCGGGGATTATATTTTCTACGGGATAGTCATAGCCTTCGTCTTTGGTGCCCTCTGGCTTCTCAGCCACTGGCCGCCGCTTTTCAAAAAGCCCTGGCTCTGGGCGGTATTGGTGGGAAGTGGCTTACTGACGTTACTGGCATATGTCTTTATCCAGATCCCATTACAGAGCGGGGTCCAAAAAATTATGGAAAACATCTGGGACATGGGGACTCTCGATGACTGGCTACTCCTGGCCACGATACCTATCGTACTGGTAATCGGACTGGTACAGGAGGGTGCCAAGATGGTGCCGATGGTTTTCTGGTGGTTGAAAAGCGACCGGAAAATCAGTCCCAAGATGGGACTGGCAATCGGGGCGCTGGCGGGAGCTGGCTTCGGCATCTTTGAGGCAGTCTGGCTAAATAACAACCTATTATTAAATCCCAGCATGTTCACCTATGTGGGCCTACCCTGGGACGCTGCGGCCTACGGATTTGAGGGGATTGCCCCATACTGGGATAGCTTCTTTTCCGTCGGTTTCCATATTGCCGCTTCAGCGCTGGCAGGCTACGGTCTGGCCAAGGGCAAAGGCTATCAGTTTTACCTTCTCGCGGCCTTTCTTAACGCTTTGATTACCTACGGGGCTGTTTTAAGGGTACAATTTGAATGGACTGTTCTCCAGGTTGAAATGTATATCGCCGTGGTAACCGTGCTGGTAATCGCCGGGGCTCTCTGGCTGCGCTGGCGGAAGGCAGACGACGAACCGGCAGAACCGGTGGAACCGGTGGAACCGGTAGAACAGGTAGAACCGGTAGAGACAGATGTTTAGGCACGCCTGAAAACAAGTCGCAGGACCCTTTTAGTGCTCGGCGTGACCCTGATGCACTCGTCGATGCGGCAACCGACCACCCAGATGATTTGCACTGGCGAGACGATAATGGGGATGCGCGTTCGCCAGGCCTGGGGGATTTTCTCGTCAATCATAAACTGAGCGAGCTTCTTAAACTCGCTCATGCCCAGCGGCTGAAAGCGGTCACCGGCTTGGCGGCAGCGCACGGAAAGCACGTCACCGGTTGTAGCGAAGTCAAAACAGGCGGCGAATTCATCCGGTGTTTCGCCTCTTACCGGTGGTTCGATGACCTCAGCCCGGATGTTCCATCCCGGAATAGCGGTTTTACCGGGGATATTAAGACGGGTCTCGCCCTTTAAAACGGGATAAGGTGAAAGAGCGGCCGAATCTGCTGCCAGCAGATACCGGTCGTATTCTATCGTGAAGGTCAGGCCACAGGGCAGCGCGGTTTTCTTACCGGGAGGTTTTTCCAGAACGTTCATAATTTCTTCAATATGAGCCGCTTCGATATCTTTGATGCTACCCAGCAGCGACTCTATAGACGTTCGAAGGAGGTGCCGCTGTAGAGAAGGAGGCAGGGTCTGGAAGAGTTTCTTATCGAAGACAACCGTACTTTTCAGTTTACGGGAGACTTTACCCCGCATTTTTTCCGCCTCACCGTCGATATAGGCAAGGTCGGCAGCGGCGATACGGGCTGTCCGCAGCAGGGCTTCGGCAATATTCGGATTATATTGGCGGAGCTGCGGCAAAAGCTCATGCCTTATCCGATTTCTCAAAGGTATGAGGGAAGCGTTCGATGCGTCGGCACGCGGGCCGAGTTTGTTCTGCGCGCAGTAAGCCGCTGTTTCCTCACGGCTTATTTCGAGGAGGGGCCGGATAATGGTAATGCCATATTTTCCGGACAGCCACTGACTGACAGGCAAAAGTCCCCTGAGACCACGGGTGCCGCTGCCGCGTATCAGGTGCATCAGGATAGTTTCTAACTGGTCGTCGAGGGTATGCCCTACCGCTACCAGTCCGGTTCCTGCCTTACGGGCGACATCAGCCAGAAAGGAATAGCGTACCTCGCGCGCGGCTTCCTCCGGTGTGAGACGGTGCTGCCTGCGGTAGGCGTCTACATCGCGCGATTCTACGGTTGCCGGGATTTTGAATCGTGCCGACAGACCGGCAACATACCGGGCATCGGCATCTGATTCTTCACCGCGTAATTGGTGATTGAGGTGGGCGATATGCAGTTCTATACTGAGTTCCCGGTGCAGCTTGGCCAGGATATCAAGCATACAAACGGAGTCGGCCCCGCCGGACACCGCTACTACGAGTTTTTGCCCTGCTGTGAAAAGGCGGTTCTCCTTGATGAAACGCAGGACACGCTGTTCTGGGATTGGTTCAGTCGGCTTCTTCGTCATTATCCCTGTTATTATACACCCCACCGCCTCCCTTTTTCCTGATTGGTTTTCTACCTCACCCCCTGTGTCCCCCTCTCCTACCAAGGAGAGGGGGAGGTTTGGGGAAAAGGGGCTGCGCCCCTCTTAGACGCCCCGTTCTACATGTGGTTGGCTGATGCCCCTCTGCGCAGGCTACTCCCGGATAAAAATCCCCCTTAACCCCCCTTTAAGAAAGGGGGACAAAGGGCGGGGGACAACTATAGGAAGAGGGCACGACGATACGGGGGTGGTTTGGGTGGGAAAAGATATTAAAGAAGGGGAGAGGCGTGGGGTGGTAACAAGAAGAGGAGTAATAAAGTGGAGATAAATTTCTCCATTACTTTGTCTTGAGGATGAGTGCCGTGCGGTGGATAGATTCCGGGTAGCTTTTAAAACCGAGGGCGGCGGCAACCTGCTCCGGCCGGCCCGAGCCGTTGCTATCGCAGCGCAGTTTCATGCAGATACTGGCATATCCGGGATGCCATTCGATGAGCCAGAGGTCGTCAATCAACTTTCTAAGGTCGTAGTGACGGGGTCCGGTGTCACGCTGGTGCTGCCAGGGAAGGCTATCTACATCGAGTAAGGATTTTAGGGCAGTTTCTACTTCCGCCCGGTTTTCATCGGTTTTTACTTCAACGGAGTATTCGGCGAAGGTAACCTGGGACTGTAACGACGGCAGCGTAAGGGCGGTGTTATAGGTTTGAAGGATTTCAATACCGCGTGGCAACTGCCGTTCTACGGCGGCGGTGAAGGAATGCGGCGAGGACCATTTCGCCAGAAAGATATCCATCAACTCGGCTTCGCTGGTTACTCCCAGAGCGAGTGGTGCCGCCAGTGACATACGGGGGTGGGGATTGAACCCTTCCGAATAAGCCAGCCGAATCCCGGCACGGTTCAATACCCTCTGCCAGAGACGCATTAGGTCTAGATGAGATATGTATTTTAATTCTTCGCCGCGGCGAAATTTTATACGCAGGCGCTGCACTTTGTTCCTCACGTAATTATTATGAAGAAGCGGTTTTTCAGGATTTCCGGTCTTCATCGGTTTTATCCTCCGGCTCTTTCTCTGTCTTTTCACCGGTCGATTCCGCCGCTTTTGCCTGCCGTTCCTTGGTCAGCAGGACCTTTTCTATTTTAAGTTCCCGCATTTCGGTGATAATAATTTTAGAGCCCTTGTACCATAGCTGCTCATTAGTCTGGGGGATGTGTCCGAGGAGACTGAGGATAAAACCGGCGACGGTCTCATAGTCCTCACCTTCGGGCAGGTCCAGCTCCATCTCTTCGTTGGCTTCATCGATACGCATACTTCCGTCTATCTGGAAGGTGTATTCGTTGATAATCTCGAAGTCCTTTTCCACACCGGCTAATTCGTCGCCCACCTCGCCGACGATTTCTTCGACGAGTCGGCTCAGGCTGACGATACCAGCGGTGCCCCCGTACTCGTCAATCACCACGCACATACGGTAATTATTATCGCGCATCTCGGCAAAAAGCTCGTCGATGTGTTTGGTCTCGGGTGTGAAATAGGCCGGACGTGTCAGTTCGTCGATGGAGCTTTCTTCGGTTACGGTGCCCTTGGCCAGGGCCATCATAACGTCTTTTACCGAGAGGATACCGACGACATTGTCCATATTTTCCTTATAGACCGGGAACCGGGACATGGGACTCTCGGCATATAAAGCCAGCAGGTCGGACAGCTTGGAGCCGTCCGTTATCGCCACGACCTCCGGGCGGGGCACCATGACTTCATGGACAGGCCGGTCACCGAACTCAAAAACCTTATGCAGCAGCCTGGCTTCATCGGCTTCTACCGTGCCCTCTTTATGACCTACCGATATCATGGTGCGGATTTCCTCGGCGCTGGCTAGGGATTTGTATTCCGGAGTACCGCCTAAAAGTTTCGCCAGTCCGTTGGCTATCCAGCTCAATGAGGCCACGAATGGTGTTAGCAGCCAGGATATAAAACCCAGGGGACGTACGAACAACATCGCCATGCGCTCGGCACGCTGGGCGGCGAAGGTCTTGGGAGTGACCTCGGCAAAGATTAATATAAAAACGGTGATTATGATAGTGGCGTAGATGATACCCGCGTTGCCCCAGATGGAAATAGCCAGAATCGTACCCAGGGCAGCCGCCGCGGTATTGGCCAGGTTGATGCCGAGGAGAACCACCGCCAGGAGTTTCTCCGGTTTTTCTATCATCTTGGAGACTTTTTTAGCGTTCCTGGTCCCGGTGCTGACCATATGCTCCAGCTTAACCTTCTGCAGGGAAAGGAAAGCCGTCTCCGAGCTGCAGAAGAAGGCGGTAATCCCTACGCAGAGGATGAGTAATATGATGTATAAAGTTTCGTTACCGACCATATGTCCTTACTTTATTTCCTTTGTTTCCCGGATTTTGCCTGACGTTCCTTGGTGAGGAGTATCTTCTCGATTTTCTGTCCTTTCATTTCAGTGATGACTATTTTCAGACCGTGATAGCGTAATTGTTCGTTACGTCTCGGTATATGTCCCAGCAGGTTGAGGATGAAACCAGCGACGGTCTCATACTCTTCACCTTCGGGCAAGTGTAACTCCATCTCTTCGTTGGCCTCGCTGACCCGCATGCCGCCGTCAATCTGGAAAGTGTTTTCGTTGATAATCTCGTAATCTTTTTCAATACCGGCCATTTCGTCGCCGACCTGACCGACGATTTCTTCGACGAGTCGGCTGAGGCTGACGATGCCCGCGGTGCCGCCGTATTCATCGATGACCACCGCCATACGGTAGTTATTATCACGCATCTCGAAGAATAATTTATTAATGAGATTGGTTTCGGGGGTAAAGTAAGCCGGACGTACCAGGTCGTCAATCGTGCTTTCATCGGTAATAACACCTTTGGCGCGTGCCATAAGAACGTCCTTGACCGAGAGCATCCCTACGACGTTGTCCATGTTTTCTTTATATACCAGGTAGCGCGAGATGGGCGATTCCATATATAGCTTGAGGAAATCGGATATGGTAGAGCCTTCTTGAAGGGCAAAAACCTCCAGGCGGGGTACCATAATCTCATGGACGGGCCTGTCGCCGAAGTCGAACACTTTATGGAGCATCTTGGCTTCGGCTGCTTCCACCGTTCCCTCTTTACGGCCTACCGATATCATCGTCCGGATTTCATCATCGCTGATGATTGACCGGGGTACCAGCGTCCCGCCGACAATCCTGGTGAAGGCGGAGGCTAACCAGCTGAGGGCGATAACAAACGGAGTAAAAACCCAGGAGACCAACCGGATGGGTCGGTGCAACAACATGGATAATCTTTCAGCGTGCCTGGCGGCGAGGGTTTTAGGGGTGGCTTCGCAGAAAATAAGAAGTATTACGGTAAGGCAGACAGTGGCGAAGATTATGCCGTTTTGCTCTCCCCAGTAATGGACGGCGATGGCGGTAGCCAGGGCGGCAGCGGCGGCATTGACCAGCGTATTTCCGAAGAGAACGACGGAGAGGAATTTCTCCGGTTTTTCAATGAGCCTGGCAACCTTTTTAGCGTTCTTGACCCCGGTGCTAACCAGATATTCCAGCCTGAAGCGTTGCAGAGAGATGAAAGCCGTTTCCGAGCCCGAGAAGAAGGCGGACAGCGCCAGGCAGATTACCAGGAGGGCAATATATAATTCTAAATTTGGCATTTAGTTTTAGCTAACTAAGCTATTTCAATGGAATAATGATAACATCGGATTGGGGGTGTGTCAAAGGGGGGTATAATTATGGCTTTTTGCATTTGAAAACGTAGCTTGATAAACTTAAGTATAATTTTTAAAAGGGGAGTTTATGGAAGTAAGATTGAACACTCACGGGCCGGATTTACTGACTACGAAAGTCTTTTTCAGCGACGAAAGCGGTTTTGAGGTTGCTTCTGTAATCGTAATGGGGAAGACCGATGCCGTTCTCATCGATACGCAATGGACTTTGTCGAATGCTCACCGGATTGTTGCAGAAATTCTGGAAACTGGTAAAATCTTGAGAACCATTTATGTGACCCACGCGCATCCTGACCATTATTTTGGCCTGGGACCGATTGCCGCGGCTTTTCCTGAAGCCCGGGTAACGGCACTTCCTTCGGTTGCCCGCACGATAAACCATCAGTTTTTTGGTAAAATCGAACACTGGGAACAGACCATAGGGGTGACTAATACTCCCAGGAAAGCGGTTGATATAGAACCGCTCGCCGAGAACTATATAGAATTAGAGGGGAACAAAATTGAGATTTTCCCGGAAATAATGGGGGACCTTAAATACAATACCGTAGTCTGGATTCCTTCCATAAAAACCCTGTACGGCAGCGACGTACTGTTTAACCAGGCACACCCGTTTACCTGCGAGGTTACGGCCGAAGAACGCCAGCAGTGGATACGGGATATAGAGCGCTTGGAAAAGATGGGCGCTGAGGTAATCATTCCGGGCCATCAGAAACCGGGGATGCCTTTCGATTCCAGTTCCTTTACTTTTACCAAGGAATATCTGATGGCTACCGAGGAGGAACTGGAAAAAACGGAAGATGAGGCCGGGTTTTATTACGCCATGGTAAAACGTTTCCCCGATGCCAACCTGTTTATCAGCAACGAGATGAACGCGGGATTTTTCAAAGGGGGAATGGACTGGAACTGGAGGGAAGATTAGGGCAGAATCCTGCGGATACATTAATAGTGATAATGTAAATTATGTAATAATATATTACATATAATATGAGAATATAAGTGTAGTCCGGTGCCAGAGCATAGTTTTATTTTTACCTCACCCCCCTTTACCCCGCCAGAGTGTGATATTTTTCCCGCCCGCCCTCCCATTAAGGAAAAGAGGGGCTTAGCCCCTCTTAACACCCCTTTTGGTGTGGGGGGAGTTATTCCCCGGAGTGGCTGCGGATGGTATGAGGGCGGCTAGGGTGGGAAGAGAAATAAAAGAGTGAGGGATGATTTTAACTAACACATTGTATACCCACAGACAAGGTATATATTTTTAGTAAGCCCTTTATCCTGCTTCCTAAGATGTAGGGGGATGGAAACCCATGGTCGGTTTAATGGGCTCTTCAGCAGCGGTTAGCTTCCCGAATTTATCTTCGTATTTCTTGATGTTTTCGGCCAAGGCAGCAATCATCCTTTTGACATGGCCCGGGCTGATAACGACACGCGCCGTCACCGAACCTGTCGGTGGCATCAACATCATGAAATCCAAGACAAACTCCTCTTTGGTGTGCGCCACCTGCATGACATTGGAATAGACGCCCCCTTTGAGACTATCGGGGAAATATACCTGTATCCCTTTTTGAGGTTCTTTTTCATCCATAATTCACCTCCCTAACACTTGGTATACCCGCACGCGAGGCAGTGATAACAGCCTTCCTGGTAAACGAGCATATTACTGCACTCGGGGCACTGACCGGCCATGTTCTTGGCCAGACCGTAGTCTTCCAGCTTGGGCCTGTCTTCACCGTCGATATGCTTTTCCAGCACGCTGGCGATGGCGTCGGCGCAGGAGAGGATGGATTTGCCCTGCTCCCAGGATATCGAGGGGCAGCGGATGCCACGGAGCTGCTTCACCACCGAGGCGACATCCAGGCCGGAACGTAGCGCCAGGGTGATGAGGCGGCAGATAGCTTCGAGTTGGGCCGCCGCGCAAGCCCCGGACTTGCCCAAAGTGGCGAAGACCTCGAAGATGCCCTTCTCGTCGTAAGCCACCGTTATATAAAGCGAGCCGCAGCCGGTGCTGACACGGGCGACCGTGGCCGTGGTCTCGGAAGGCCTTTTGCGAGGTTTTAGCTTTTTCGGGGTTTCTTCCGTCTTTTCCTTCTTACCCGTTGTGAGCA
>Ga0315555_1000239_pt1 | contig 36881 bp, 35 predicted proteins | sample SalMarSW160380MG_FD_202113 | JGI IMG/M metagenome (GOLD analysis project Ga0315555, IMG submission 202113) | Salt marsh sediment microbial communities from the Plum Island Ecosystem LTER, Massachusetts, United States - Salt Marsh Sediment SW1603-80 ... | reverse complement strand
CTCGCCGGGTTCTACCGGAGGGGGAATTAAAACAACCACCTTATTTATTTTGATACTTTCGATTATCACGATTCTTACGGACCAGAGATTCAATACAATATTCAGGCGCCGTATTCCGTTTCAGGTGGTGAACAGGGCCTTTGCGATACTCGTAGCGGCCATTGCACTCGTTATTTTTGGGACACTGCTTCTCGGTTTATCAGAGAAATTCACCTTCATTCAGATATATTTTGAAGCAATCTCCGCATTCGGAACGGTCGGTTTGTCGACAGGGATCACTCCGCATTTGAGTGATTTCGGTAAAATCGTAATTATGCTCCTGATGTTTGTCGGCAGAATAGGGCCGCTTACGATGGTTCTGGCCATCAGGAATCTCCAGAGAACAAAACTCGTGACATTTCCGGAAGAACGGGTTATGGTCGGATAAGAGAGGAGGGGTGTATGAGGCAGTTTGCGGTTTTCGGACTGGGGGTATTCGGCGTTTCTGTTGCAAGAAATCTCATGAAGGAAGGTATGGAGGTTATTGCAATCGACGACAGTGAAAAAAATATCGAATTAATTAAAAATGTTGTAACGGAGGCTGCTATCCTCGACAGCACTAAAGAGGAAGCGCTTCGCGCGATCGATATTGGAAGGGTCGATTGCGCTATAGTATGCATAGGCGAAAACATGGAGTCGAGTATTCTAACGGCTCTGCTTTTAAAAAAGTTCGAAGTTCCGAAAATCGTAGCCCGCGCTAATTCAACACATCACCGGCAGATACTCTCGCTTCTTGGCGTCGATGAAATAATATCGCCGGAGGAGGAAATGGGGCTGCGCCTCGCACGGCGGTTGAGTTCGACGCACATTCTTCACCATCTCGACATATCCGAAGACCATACAATTGCTGAGGTCATTGTAAGCGAAGCTTTTATCGGTAAGACGATCCGTGACCTCAATCTCAGGTCCAGATACGGCGTCAATATCGTGGGTATTAAAAAGAAAATACCGCAGGTTACCGAGCAGGGAGAAAATGTATTCGTTGAAAAATATATTGATTTCCCCAGCCCGGATGATGTCATCAAGGAAGAGGATGTTCTCGTTATGGTCGGAAGTGAGCGTGCGATCTCCGAAGTTGAACGATCGGTGGAAAGGGGAGTTTAGTTCCGGCGGTTGTGTCAAATAGAAGCGGTATCAGAAGTCTGGAGGTATAAACAATGCGATTGTCGTATACTATTTTTATGAGAGCCTACAGTTTTTTTTCAATACTATTTTTTGTGTTCGGTGCTCTGGCTATTGTCGTGGGCGGTCCCGCACTTATCGTTAGTTATGCGTGGAAGGAACCGTCTATTCAATCAGCGGTATTAGTGTTTCGCGTTATAGTCATTGCCGTGTTTGGAGCCGGTTTTGTAATAAGCTCTCTTACACTTATTGTTACGAGGCGAAGGGGATTTGTCGCATACAAGAGGATAATAGACCGGCTGTCAAATGCCCGGAGCACGCAGTTCAATCTTAATGTCACCTTTCCGGAACAGGATGAGTTCGGCGATCTTGGAAAATGGCTCAACAGGTTTATCAGCCAGCTGAAAGATTTCGACCGCATCAAGGTCGAACGTCTCCGTGCCGCCCAGCAGAAGGTGGCGTTCCTCTCCGAGAGTATCGATAGGGGCCTTGTAATTATAAATACAGAGAACAAGATCAACTACACCAACTCACCCTTCCTCAAGCAATTCAATATTGGTGAGAAGACGGTACTTGGATTGCCGCTCAATAAGGTGATAGAGAATGAGGAAATCGATACTGCCCTTCAGGAAATTCATGAGAAACCGAAAAATCAGGAGCTGGATGAAATCCGGGTTAAAGCTGGTGATGTGGTTTACAAGACGAAGGTTGCGATCGTTCCGATTATCAACAGCGATGTTGCACTAATGGAGACGATGATTATATTCGATCATATACAAAAGAAGGTGTTGCGAATATAACTGCTGGGGCTTTTGCAACTGAAGCGGTCTGGGAGAAGGTCGGACGCAACGCGTCCGGATAACATCGGATAGAATACGCCTCAGCATCTGTAATTTTTTTACAGATCATTGTTTTTTACAGGGGTCGGTACACAGGCAATGAAACGGTATCTTCTATTGATGTCCAGTATCCTTTTTTTGTTCGGCGGGGTTTTATATGCGCAGACCGAACGCATCGGGAGAGCGGAGGTTCAGGAGCTCGGTTGGGGAGGGCTTGAAAAGGGCTGGGAAAACATCTTTGAAATGAAGGATGTAGAAGAAAAAAGGGGTGAGCTGTCGAGTCTCGATGTAGTTCTTGCGGATTACAGCCCGGTGCCGGATGAAAATACCGACCTTCTGCTCACTTTTGACCGAAGCACTATGCACACCGTGTACGACAGTTTCCCGCATTATACCATTGGCAAAGTAGATATATTTCCCTCGCAGAATTACAAGGAATCCATCAGAAAAGCGGCCGGGTTTCTTCGATACAGCAATATCATTGAAGTAATGCCACGTGAAGGGAGCGTCTTCCGTTCGGATACCCCCCTGAAGAGTTTTACGATCGATTTTTATCTGTACCCCACATCTATAACAAACGGTGGTTCCGTCGTTGAGTGGTACGCTCCGACTGTTGAGACCGGGGGAAACCCAACGGGCTTCAAGGCTTTTTTTAAAAACGGAAGGTTGCACTGGCTCTTTGAAAATGTATTTTATATTCGTGGTAATAAAGCCACCGGTAGCGAAAAGGCAGTGTATGTTCTCGCAGGCGAGCTTGAAAAAACTCCTGTAAACGAGTGGCACCATCATGCCCTGCAGTACGATGCGAATTCAGGCCTGCTTACCCTTTTGTATGACAGCAGGGAGAGCAGCCTTACGTGGCTTACCGAGACCGGGAAAGAGGGGGGGACTCTTCTACAGGGCCGATTTTCCAGCTACCTGGCAGTCGAGCTTACCTTAGGCAAACAATTTTTAGGATTTATCGATAACTTTCGTATATCACGGGGCGCAGCACAGTTATACAATGGAAAGTTTATTAATGAAGGGCAGCTCATAAGCGACGTGCTGGACCTGGGCTATCGCGGCACGAAACTCGTCAAGTTCAGGTGGGATAGCACTGAAGAAAACGGTACTGCAGTAAGATTTTTTTGCAGGATTTCAAACGATTATTTTCTGCCTACCGCCCAACCCGGTGAACTGGAGTCGTCTTTATTACCTGAAGCACGCATACCGCAATGGATTCCCGTAAAAAACAACAGCGAGTTTCCCGCCGGCAGTTTTAGTGGCCGTTACATGCAGTGGAAAGCTGAGCTATATGGTACACGCGGTCTGTACAGCCCGTCACTTCATTCGCTCACAGTGTTTGTCGAATCGGACCCGCCTCCATCGCCTCCTACTCTAATCGAAGCCGTGCCACTGAACGGCGCTGTCAGGCTTCGCTGGGTGAAGAACAGGGAAAGCGATGTGCGGGGCTATTTGGTTTACTACGGAGATTCATCAAAAACATATTTCGGCAGAGACGCTGATCTGGGCGATGCCCCGGTATTTGTCGGCAATACCGATACAGTTACATTAACCGGTCTGAAGAATGAGCAGGTGTACTTTATCAGTATCACCGCAGTTGACGATGCCGATCAGGAAAGCGGTTTCAGCAAGGAGTTTATTGTGAGACCTTCAGGAATATACGGAAAGAATTGATTTGCTTCGCCCCCGGTTTTTAGATCGGTTCACCGTTCAGCCGAATCTCATAGGAAAGCTCAGCCGCTTTCCGTAGCATCTCACTCACACCGCAGTAGCGCTCCTGCGAAAGGTCGACCGCCTTTTTTACCTTGTCGGGTGGAAAGTCCTTACCTTTCAATTCGTACACCAGATGAATGCGTGTGTAGAATTTCGGGTGTTCATCACTCACTTCGGCTTCTGCCGTGACTGAAAAACCTTCGAATTCGATACGCATCTTTTTCAGTAGAGAAACCACATCCATACCGGTGCATCCGCCGAGTGAGGTGAGGAGAAGCGGTTTGGGAGTCGGCCCCTTGTTCATGCCGCCGAATTCCTTCGCAGAATCCAGTGTAATATGGTGATTGCCGACGACTGAGTCAAATGCCATCCCCGATGTCCATGTTGTCGTAACAGAAACCATTGCAGACTCCTTACTCTTTCATTAGAGAATAATTTTGCGAGTTTAAAACCGTACCGTATTAATCTATTCAGATGGACCGGGTCCGGCTATAAAAATTATAGGCAAGTGAACTTCCAAATTTAAAGGTTCAAATCGACACTTGCCTAATGGTTTTTACCTATAGAATGTAATAATAGGTAATTGTAACATAATAAGTCAGTTGATCATAAAAAATCTGGTATAAAAACCAGAATTTTTATGGATAAAACCATGATGTTTCGAATTGTCTGTACTCGGCTAAAAGATTTGGTTCACAAACCATTATGTTGGATGCTATTATTCAGTGTTAAAGCGGTGTAAGTCCCCCGGGGGACCGATCCTTTACAGGACTAGATATCATAAAGTAACTTCGCGAGAAGTTACTTAGAAGTGGTTTACGTTCCTGGGGGACTAGATATCATAAAGTAACTTCGCGAGAAGTTACTTAAAAAAGCCTGCAGCCAATCAGCCTGGAGACAGCGCACAATTGAGGGGTATGTAGATGGCGCTCATAGAAAATTTTGAACAAACCAGAAGTTTTTTAAAGAGCCTCGGGTTTCCGGACCTGAGGGTTCACCATTCCATCAATCACTACGATTTTACGAAAAGAAACAGAAAAATAATCATTATAGGCCCTATGGGTTCCGGTAAAACAGAGTTTTCCGCGCGTATATACAGAGACTCTCAGGTTGCGTTGAGAAAATCGGATACTGTTAAGGCACACACTACCGATGGTGATGCAGACCGGCGGAAGGTATTTTACATACGAACGAAGATAGACAACAAGAGATTTGCCGATTATCCTGAGAACGCGCTCGCGTACCGAAACGGTTACATCGCGATGGATACAAATATTGAGAGCGTTGACGACTCATTTGAGCTGGAAAAGGTCATTGAAAGGAACCTAACAATCGGGACATGGATCATTGATGAAGCCGAGTTTTTTGATGAACGAATCGTGTACGTTGTAAACGATTATGCAGCCCGTTTTTCACTTAACTTCATCTTCCCTATGCTGATACTCAATTTTAGAAAAGATATCTTCAACAGGACTGCCCGTCTGCTTCTGGAAAAGGCAACCGATGTATTTCCGCTGACCGCATATTGCGAGCACCACGACTGCCTCACCGATTCCTACTATACCTACAGGTACTATACAGTTGACGGACTTGAATGTCCGGCCCTTTACTTCGACCCCCTTATTATCGTCGGAGGCGACACCTATTCGCAGGACCCGAAGGTACCGAACTATGCAACGAGATGTGACGAGCATCACTACCTTCCGGGAAAGGAATACACATTTATGGTATTGAAACCCCTGGGCGAGCTTGCATACGGAGGGAATGTAAAACCGATTCTCGAAGAACTCAATGCAATCAAACATTCAATTAAAAAAAGCGAACTCAATAATCATTTTGTGAAAAGCTATGTCAAATCCAAACAGCCTCGGCCGATTATGATGAACGCGCTCCGTGTGAGTTGTATTGCCGAAAAGGCCCTTATATATCTCTACTCGGAGGAAAATATACTGAGTGGCGACCAGCTCAAGTACCTGGCAAAGGAGATAGGTGGGGATATGGACTATATCAACGAACGCCTGGTAGAGAACAGGAAGCTCCAGATATAAATGATAGCTGCTGGAGGGGATTGTGTCAGAAGAAGCCGACCGGAGGGTATAATTTTATTCCGAAAGGATAAGCGGAAAATGGATGAGCGAAAGGTGCGCCGGAGAGAAATATTCGGTTTTATGATGTTTGATTTTGCGAACTCGTCGTATACCACGATTATCATCACCGCGGTTTTCAATGCCTATTTTGTCAGGGTTGTCGTAAACCAGGCCAACAGGGGCGAGCTGCTCTGGGCGGTTACGCTTTCGATTTCCTATTTTCTGGTGATGGTTTTCGGACCCGTATTAGGCGCTGCTGCGGATTACTCACAGACAAAAAAACGCTATCTTTTCATTACCTATCTGCTGTGCGTGGTTTTCACGGCGATGCTCTTCTTCGTAAAACCGGGTTGTATCATTCCGGCTATGATTTTTGTCGTTCTATCCAACATCGGATATTCCGCAGGGGAAAACTTTGTATCGAGCTTCCTACCCGATATTGCGGATGAAAAACAGATGGGCAAGATATCGGGGTATGCGTGGAGCTTCGGCTACATCGGCGGGCTTTTATCGCTCGCTATCTGCCTCATACTTATCACTTACTTTAAAGCCGGCGGGGATACGCATCTATCCGTGCGGCTGACGAATCTCGTGACTGCCCTGTTTTTCGGCGTCGCTGCAATTCCGACTTTTATGTGGGTCCGTGAAAGAGACGTGGAGAGAACCCCCGATAACCAGGTTAGTTTTTTCAAAATTGCCTTCAACCGTCTCGGTGCGACGTATCGAAAGATCGGAGAGTTCAAAGAGCTTGTCAAATTCCTCTTCTCATTTCTCCTCTTCAATTCGGGGATTATGGTAGTCATTTCCTTTGCGGCGATTTTTGCGCAGAAGGAGCTCGGTTTCACCCCGGGTATGACCGTTTTACTGATTATAATTGTTAATATTACGGCCTCGGTCGGCGCCTTCTTGTTTGGATTTCTCGACGATACGGTCGGAGCGAAAAATACAGTTATGGTGACCCTCATTATCTGGATTGCAACTGTTGTTACCGCGTTCTTTGTTCATAGCAGGCAGCTGTTCTGGATCGTTGCGAATCTTGCGGGGATCGCCATGGGATCCAGTCAGTCGTCAGCGCGGGCCCTCATCGGTCTTTTTTCACCACGTTCGAAGAGCGCAGAGTTTTTCGGCTTCTGGGGATTTGCAGGCAAGTTCTCCTCGATTCTTGGTATCCTTTCATTCGGTATCATGTCCTACCTTTTCTCCTCAAACAGGGTTGCAATTCTATCGACGATTTTTTATTTTGTTTCAGGTTTTGTTCTGCTTCTTTTTGTCAATGAAAAACGTGGAAGGCGGGCTGCTGTTGAATATCATGATGACTGATGAGAAGGTGCTTGAGGATCACAGGACAAATACTTATATTCTTACTACCGGTAGAAAACAACACGTGCGGTACAGTAAAAGGGCTCAGCATGATGAAATAATCAGATGAAGACACCGGGCAAGGAGAGTGCATGTTTTTTCCTTTGAAAGATGAAAACCCCACGAAGACGTTTCCATATATGACGCTTTTTATTATTGGGGTAAACTGTATTGTGTTTTTTTTAGAACTTGCAGTGGGGAGCTCCCAGCGGGCTCTCCTGTTTGCAAAGTTCGGGGTTGTTCCCTACGAAATCACCCATGCGGTCGATGTAGAGCCGAAAGTTTCTCTCGGCCCCTATATCACGCTCATTACGTCGCTTTTTCTCCATGGCGGTCTCTTGCATATTCTCGGCAATATGTGGTTTCTATGGATTTTTGGAAATAATATCGAAGATATTGCTGGCCATTTCAAGTTTTTGGTATTCTACATGCTGGGAGGCGTTGCAGCCTCAATGCTCCAGATTTTAATATCGTCCTCCTCAACCATTCCTGTGGTGGGAGCAAGTGGTGCTATATCCGCGGTTTTAGGCGCGTATATACTGAAGTTTCCCCGCGCCCGTGTGAAAACCCTCTTGTTCATTATTATTTTTGTGACGGTGATCAATGTTCCGGCTGTTGCCTTTATTGGTATATGGTTTTTCATGCAGCTCTTGAGCAGTATTGTGAACAGGATGAGCAATGTTGCCTGGTATGCGCATATCGGAGGTTTTCTGTTCGGGCTGTTTACAATCAGATTGTTTCAGAAGCGTGAAGGGTACAGGAAGTACAAGGTATATTGAGCCCGGGACAAGGTTAGAGGGAGAACTTGCCGATCACCGGCGTACCAAGGGCACTAAAGGCATTATTCGGATACAAAGAGATCGGATAATAACAGTATAGATTGCGGAACAGTACGGAGAGGTTCACCTTCCGAATGAAAAAGACAATTGCTTTCATGGGTATTGATCTTGGCACCACAGGGATCAGGGTGATTGTGTCTGACGATAGGGGGCAGGTTTTTTCAACAGGCACAGCGGGTATTGAAAAGAGTGTTGTGCGGCTTGATGATCCGATGCGTTCAGAACAGGACCCCCGTTTCTGGAAAAAACCGCTATTCGATGCTCTGAAGCAGGCTATGAGGGGTGGTTCAGATTACGAACTACGCGCTGTTGCAGTCGATTCTACTTCAGGAACGATTATTCCTGTCGACAGGAAGTGCAGTCCGCTCGGAAACGCAATTCTCCATAATGATGTTCGGGCCGGAGAGGAATCTTCGTTTATATGCGAGCATACGGATCTCAGCGTAAAGCCGTCATTTGCAATTTCCAAGATACTGTGGATTAAGAACAACGATCCTGGTCTGTTTGAACGCACGTACAAATTTCTCCATGCTGCCGATTATGTCAAAAGCCTTATCTGTGATGATTTTGATATCACCGACTTTTCAAATGCAGTGAAAACGGGGTATGATCTGAACAGCTACAAATGGCCCGAATCGATCGAGTCGGTTCTCGGTGTTCCGCTTGACAAACTGCCGCGTGTCGTCAAAACGGGAGAAAAAGTCGGCAGGCCGGGTAAAAAAGTATGTATAGAGCTGAACCTGTTCCGCGATACGCATATTATCGCAGGGGCGACTGATTCAACCACCGGTTTTTATTCAAGCGGTGCCAGAAAACCCGGCGACTGGAATACGACGCTCGGCACTGTGCTCGCCGTGCGCGGTATATCGCGGGAATTCCTGCGGGATTCCATGGGGCTCTTATATACACACAGGCATCCGGAAGGGTACTGGCTGCCCGGAGCAGCGAGCAACACAGGCGGTGAGGCAATACGGCTTTTTTTCGGAGATCGCCTTGAAGATTACAATCGTGAGATCGAAAATACACCGCCTACCGGTGCGCTTGTGTATCCGCTGTCCAGAAAAAGTGAAAAATTTCCCTTTTTTAACATAGATGCAGCCGGATTTATCGACTGTGCCCTCACGAGTCCTCCTGCCCTTTATAAGGCTTTTCTTGAAGGTGAGGCATTCGTCGAACGGATGATGTATGAAAAGGTAGGGGAGATAGGCTATGACGTCGGCGACAGAATTTTTTCCATGGGGGGCGGGGCATACAGTTTATCCTGGATGCAGATCAGGGCGGATGTTCTGGGTAAAAGTGTATGCCGTGCAACTGAAGTGGAGACTGGTTTCGGTGCGGCTATCATCGCAGCAAGCGGTATTCTATATAAAAATATGACGGAAGCAATCAGCAATATGGTGAGTATAGACAGGATATTCGAACCTGATATAGTGAATTTAAATATTTATAACGAAGTGTATAAAAAGTTTCTCCTGGCCTGCCGGAGAAGAGGCCTTTTTTAGGAACAAAACTGGTATTTGGAAAAAAGTTTTCTCCGTTACTGATGCTACAGGTATCAGGGATCCATCCCGCCAGGAACTTTTCCCAGGGGGACTTTCCCCGGAGGGACATACGCAGCTTCAAAGAAGGTTATACCGGAACACTTTCTTTCTGCTCATTATATAGATCGACCATTCTTTGAAGAGTAACTTCCTGAAGAGAAGTCGAGAGTTTATTTCCAATTTCGGCCCATATTACACGCGATATACAGTCATCCGAGCGATTACATACCTCTGCATTGTCTATACACTCGACAAGATTGATAGATCCTTCAAGGATGCTCAGGATGTCACGGAGGGTGATTTGTTCGGGCCTTCTCGATAATGTGTATCCGCCATGACCGACGCGGCTTGAGAATATGAGACCTCCCCCCTTTAGGGCATCGACAATATGCTGCAGGTATCCCTCAGATATCTCCTGATTTCGAGCAATGTCTTTTAAAAGCATTGGGTTCTTTCCATAGTTGATTGCAAGTTCCAGCATGAACCGTGTACCGTATCGCCCTTTTGTGGAAATTCGTATCATCCCTCGCCCTCCAGTAAACCTTTTCTATTGATAAAAAATATATGATATGTATAATATTATTTTTTATTACTCCTGTCAATTTTAATTAAAAATCTGAAACGAACCTATTCGATCGAATCACCGGCAATTCCATACAAATGTCCTTCTAGGTAACTCCGATTAAGTTATGTTTTGATACTCGGCCGCGAAGTGGCGTACACCACTTTTATCCGGTTTCAACGTTCCGACTGTTCGATCATCGCTTTCATTTTCAGAAACGCCTCTGCGGTAAGGCGCGTATCTTCGAGTGACCTGTGCCTTTCGCGTTTGTCATAACGGATATCCAGGCTTTTGAGTACGGTATCGAGGTTATGGTATGCATGTTCAGGAAAAAGCAGTTTCGACATGTGCAATGTATCGTATACCGTGTTTCCAAGAGGTGGGAAACCGAGCTTCCGTAGAAAATACTGCAAAAAGGAAATATCAAAAGGGGCGTTGTGCGCAACGAGCGAGAACCTGTCAATAAAGAGAAGAAAGTCGGGCAGAACCTTCTCAATGCCCCCCGCGTTTTTGACCATTTCATCGGTAATATGGTTGATTTCTGTGATATGCGCTGGAATACATTCCCCTGGATTGACAAACTTCTCGAAGGCATCTTCGATTCGTATTACACTGTTAACAACGGGAATAGCTGCGATCTCAAGGATTTTATCACCCTTATGAGGATACAGCCCCGTTGTTTCTATATCAAAAACTATAACCGTTTCCATTTTATTATGACGGCGGTCAGTATCTTCCGGAGTTTGACGGTAACTTCGCCTATTGCAAGAGGGTTCCCTTTTACGAGAACCCTCTGCACTGTCTACCCTTGAGAAAATAACACTTGATAACCGACGTCCTGTTATTTCTCCCCTTTTGAGTAACTTCTCGCGAAGTTACTTTATGATATTCGGTCGCCTGGGACGTAGGCCCCTTTTGAGTAACTTCTCGCGAAGTTACTTTATGATATTCGGTCGCCTGGGAACGTAAAACACTTTTAAGTAACTTCGAACAAGTTACTTTTTGATACTCTGTCCCGCCAGGGATCGGTCCCGGGGGGATGTATCCCGGGGGGATGTATCCAGCCAGGGATACATCCTGTCAAGGACGTACGCCAGTTCTCAGACCCTGCTATTTTATTTCTGCTCCGATAACTACTGAAGCGAGCACATCAACAGGAAGGAGCACGATGTCGACTCTCCTGTTGTTTCCCCTGCCGTTGTCCGTGTTGTTGCTGTCGATAGGCTGATACTCACCGAGGCCCATTGCAATGATTCTGCCCGGGCTGAGGTTTGAATTATCGAGAATAAATCGCACAACAACCGCTCCCCTTGTACTCGAAAGTTCCCAGTTCGTCGGATATTTTTTCTTTAGAGCAGGAGTGACGATCGGTCTGCTGTCGGCATTTCCTATTACTCCAATGAAGTATCCGTCCAGATCATGGAGAAGTGTGGCAATTTTCCCCAGTATTACTTTTCCTTTGGGACTGATTTCCACACTGCCGGTGTCGAACATAAAGGTGCTCACGATATCGATTGTCAGACCGAGGGTCCCTTTAAAGATACGGACATCTCCCCGTTCTATTTCGTCTTTCAATACCTTCTGTATCCGCTCCAGTGCAATATCCATGAGCTGCGTTGCTTCCTGCTGAATGCCCTCATACATAGTGAGAGTTGCATGCAGTTCCTGGTTTTCTTCCTCCAGATCGTTTACCTTTCTTTCATAGAGGGAATTTTCGATTTTTAGCTGTTCGGCATCCTTCTCCGCCTGACTCTGTTTGCTTTTTAACTGTTCCAGCTCGTACTTCACCTGTTCAAGCTCCCTCTTTGTCCGGTCGAGCTCTTTTTGTTTTGCCTCTATGTTACTTTCGAGCTGCACGATTTTCGCATCTTTTGCCTGCAGTGATTCTTCGACCGTTTTTGAGACGATCGAGGGCTCTTCAGGTTCAATCCCGTATTTTTTCATCTCGGCAACCCATTTGTCGATCTGAGCCTGCATGTCGGCGATCTGTTTCTCCAGTTTTTGCTTGTCGGCATTTAAATCGGTAATCTGTTTATGCTGTTCATCGTTTCTCGCTTTCAGATCGGAATTTTCGGATTTCAAATTAGAATTTTCGGATTCAAGGGTGTCGACCTTGGTATTGCAGTTGTTCAATCTACCCTGGAGTTCCTTGTTTCCACCAGCAAAAAGCACAAAAGACGGAATAAGCATAACCAGTACAATCAGAAACAGCGGGTACAGTGATATTTTCTTATTTCCTTTCATTTCTCCCTTACCTCCATTTATTGAGCTGAATTCATTATATCTTTTTTCAAAGAAATGTCAATAGTACTAAAAATTTATTTTAGAAATTGCTGAAACATTTTTTTCCACTTTTTTGCCCTGCTGCTACAAACCGTTGTTAATAATTTATATAAAGATAAAAATTGCAATAAACTCGTTGAACTGTTTAAATGGATATGCTACAATTGCAGGACTTGAATGGATGAAGATATATGAGGCTGCTGATGAAGAAGTGTTGTTTTTTTTACTTTATATACGTGATCTGCTTTTTCTTTATACCGGCTGCCGGAGTGACGGCAGACGGCAGTTTTACATTCAAAAGCTACTACCCCTCGAGCTCATCCTTCAACTATAGGAATCTCTACCTGTACTACAGGCTTTTTTCCGTTCCGTCTGAGAATGTAACGGTGAATGTATCTCTTGTAAAAGGTACGGGTGAAAGCGGCTATTATCCGGGGGGTTATCTCACAGATTCAGAAACCGGTCTCTATGAAAACGGGAGTTATTACGTTCTTTTTAAAGATCGTTTCAAGATGAATCGGATTGTCCTGGGTAATTATTATCCGAAATTCGGACAGGGGATTTTATACGGCGGGACTTTCCCGATCATTCTGTCAAATCCCTACTATGACCTGGCTCGCTACCGCGACGGCATCTATCCGGCTAGCTCGTCTTCGAAGACCGTTGTGCTTGAGGGGATCGCCCTCGAGTACGAGCGGTGTCTATTCAAGCTGCGGCCGTTTCTCAGCGTGAACAGGTTCGACTGTACTGCAGGTGAGAGCAGCTACTATCAGTACAACGACAACGATTCTGATGGAATAATAAACGAGGATGACAACGACGATTTTACAGGTAAAGAGGATGGATTTCCTGATACCTACTCCTGTAAAAACAATATATTTTCCGCTGTGCGTGACTATCCGGATTATGAGGTTGACAGTGACCGCGACAAGAGAAATAACCTGTCGGAATTTGTCAGTGGACTGAATTTCTCTTCGAAGACCGAGCTGTTCACGGCAGGGTTCACCGTAAGCTTTTCCCATTATAACAGGCTCATTGATCCGTACTACAACTTTGACGCAGGAGAGGACGACAAGACGTCGTTTTATTTCAGGGGAAAGCAGTACTGGTCGGCAAATACCTACTTCAAGCTGTACCAGCCGCTTGAAATATTTGGTGAAATTGCAGGCACGTTTTATCGGAGCCTCTCCTATTACGAGGAGTTCAACGGGGATTTCGTCTCGGCAGTCGGGTTTTCGGGTGGTGTGCGAAAAAAGATACACAACACAGGCGTTATCCTCTGGACACAGTACCTTCCGGCGACACTCGTGAATCCGCACGGCCAGGAATACCCCGAAGGCATCAACAATATTACAGGTGTGCTCGCCGGTGTGCAGTACGGAAAAGACAGCAGGCGATTCGCTCACTGGCTGTACACCTACAGTGAGCTTTCCTCGACGGAGTACTCCGGAGATCTCGAGACCGGGCTGTCGTACGCGCAGAGGATCGATGTTCCGCTTACTGATTCTCTTGATATCAGGCTGAAACAGACTGTAGAAATAATCGATCATTACTACTATGCACCGGATTCACTTTCATGGAAACTGTTATCGAAATTTTCTCTAAGGCATGCACTTGCAGATCGGCTTTCGATGCAGTACGCACTGGAAAACAGATTCGGCGGTCCCTTTGAAACACGTGCATATACGGGTACAGGTGTATCCTCGGCCCTGCTGTACAGGGATAAAAGGCAGTCTTCATCTGCTGAGCTTATCTACTACAATACCGATTCAAGCAGGTTCGCAAGCCTCTACCCGTACGAGAGACCTCTTGATGGATGGTCCTTTATTCCGGAAGCCCTGAACGGAACAGGACTTGCCGGTTCATTTGTTTTTATGAGAGACTTCCTCCCGAATTTTTCCGCAGGCACGAAACTCAGGTATACCTTCGATTTCCTGGATATGGACGACCGGGACATCACCATGTATATTATGAACCGGTACTCGTTCTAGTACTACCATGAAAGGAGTTGTTATGCCCCTTGTGACGAGCAGTAAAATACTGCAGGATGCGTATAAATACCACTATGCGGTGGGAGCGTTCAATGCGCATAACCTGGAGACGGCGCATGCTGTTATCGACGCCGCTGAAGATGAAAAGGCGCCTGTTATCGTGCAGGTGAGCATGGGAACACTCAGGTATGCGGGGACCGAGGAAGCGGCCAGTATAGTCAGAACAAAGGCCGAACAGGCGAGTGTTCCGGTAGTGCTCCATCTCGATCACGGAAAGGATATCGGTGTATGCGTACGCTGCCTGAGGGCGGGTTTTACTTCCCTCATGTTCGACGGGACGGATCTGCACCTGAACAGGTATATCCAGGAGAGCGGGGAAAGTACTCCTGATTTTGCGACCATCTACGAGAAGGTGCAGTCGAAGAATGCCTTTGAAGAAAACGTCGTAGCAACAACGCGGGTCGCCGAGCTCTCCCATGCGTGCGGTATTCCTGTTGAAGCTGAGCTCGGAAAGATCCCGCGCCTTGCGGAACTCAAAGCATCGATTGAGATACCTGACGATTCTGCAGAAATACCCGCGTTATTCAAGGCTCGTATCCACAAGCTGTATGCGCAGGCTGAGTTGGTCGAGGAGTTTATACGCCGTACAGGCTGCGATTCTCTCGCCGTTGCATGCGGCAGTATACACGGTATGCGGGGGGCGGTTCAGCCGCTTGATCTTGCTCATCTCGAAAAACTTTCGTCAAAAGCGGGAATCCCGCTCGTTCTGCACGGGTCATCAGGGGTTGTCAGATCGGCTGAAGAAGCACGCGTGCATGGGATACCGCTCGCGAAGAACGAGGGGGGGATAAAAGAGGCAATCGGGTACGGAGTATCCAAGGTCAATGTATCAACCGTACTGCAGGCGACATTTCTATCGGTGCTGCGTGAGGCGTTGGCCGACAACCCGCGAGAAACCGATATGCGAAAACTCTTTCCCCTCGCGACTAAAGCGCTCAGGGATCGGGTGAGATTCTTTATACAGCTGTTCGGCTCATCGGGAAAGGCCGGATAGGGTAATGAGTCTTTACGAACATGAATCGACCGAATTGCCCGGGGGTATGGGTTTTTTTGTAATTGCACAATCAACCCCGGGTTTGTATAGGCAGCGCTGTATGGACTCATAGTGTCCGATTGAAATCGGGACGGAAATCAAAAAAGAAATGGAGGAGTACATGGCAAAAATCAAGGCAGCGATACTCGGCGCAACGGGAATGGTGGGCCAGCGGTTTATTGAGGCCCTTATCGACCACCCGTATTTCGAGATAGGCGCACTCGCCGCTTCGGCAGGCAGAGGGGGAGTACGGTACGAGGATACGGAGCGCTGGAAACTCGTAACCCACCTCCCTGTAGAAATCGGCGATATGCGGATGATTACGATCGATATTGAAGAGATAAAGAAAACGGGTGTGAGAATCGCCTTTTCCGCACTTCCATCGGATGTCGCTGTAGGGCTCGAAAGAAAACTCGCAGAAGCAGGGATTGCCGTCTTTTCAAACACCGCGAGCCACAGAATGGATGATGATGTGCCGCTCCTTATCCCGGAAGTAAATCACGAAACGATCGATATGATCGAAGGGAAGAAAGGGTTTATCGTCACAAACGCAAACTGCAGCACTACCGGGCTTGTCCTTCCGCTTAAGGTTGTTGCCCCGCTCGGGATAAAGAGAGTCGTCGTTGCCACGTACCAGGCAATTTCAGGTGCCGGGTACCCGGGTGTGCCCTCGCTGGATATTATGGGCAATGTTATCCCGTTTATAAAGGGTGAAGAACAAAAGATGCGGATCGAGGCTGTGAAGATACTGGGGCAGTATGATGCGGCATCGAAAAGGGTGAACGATGCGTCATTCGAGCTTCATGCAAGCTGTGTGAGAATACCGGCCATTGACGGTCACTTCGAGGCGGCCGAGGTGGAGGTTGACAAAGCTGCTGACGAGGATGAAGTGATCGGTCTTTTTGAGAATTTTTCATCGCCGCCGGCTGTGCAGGACCTTCCCACAGCGCCGGAAAAGCCGATTATATACAGACATGAACCGGACAGACCCCAGCACAGGTACGATGTCAATGCAGGCGAGCCTGCTGACAGGGCATGGGGTATGTCGGTGAGCGTCGGCCGTGTGCGTGTTATTGATAACTGGGTCAGGTTTATGGTTATATCCCACAATACGAGGAGAGGTGCGGCTCCAGGTTCGATTCTCAATGCGGAACTTGCGTATAAGAAGGGATATATAAAATGACGGTAATTATTGCAATTACCCCGGAACCTCAGTGAAACACCTTATATGTTTAGATGATTTAAAAATTGTATATTCAGTCTGATAGGTAACCCATTGTTCATCGTTGGGCATTGCAATATCATTAGTTGCTGTTCAAGAGTAAATCACCGTATATTTGTCTAATAGGTCCTTTAGATAATCATACCGATACCCTGTCTTGTCGAACCCTGGCTAGGTATTTAAAACAACCGGAGGCGTTGATGAGCAGACTAATAGCGGTTGTTGACGATGAAACAGACATTACCCGCCTCGTTTCTCTGCATCTCACAAAGTCGAATTTTAAAGTGAAGGAGTTTCATGACGCAGTGGGCTTTCTTGCGTCTATTAAAAAAGAGATACCCGACCTGCTGATTCTTGATCTGATGCTTCCCGATGCGGACGGGCTTGAAATCTGCAAGCGTCTTAAGAGCGAGGAAAAGTACAGGATGATGCCCATCATTATGCTCACCGCTAAAGCGGAGGAAACAGACAAGATTATCGGGCTCGAATTAGGCGCGGACGACTATGTTACCAAGCCGTTTTCACCGAAAGAGCTCGTTTCACGCGTTAAGGCAGTGCTCAGGAGGGGGGAAAAGGAGGAGGAGACGGCAGTACTGCGTGTAGGGGATTTTCTGGATATCGACAGCCAGCGGTACACCGTCGCTATACACGGAAATAAGCTGGAGCTTACGATAACGGAGTTTAAGATTCTGCAGCTTCTTGCCTCGAAGCCCGGATGGGTATTCTCACGCGATAATATACTTGAATGGCTCTGGGGCAGTGAGAAATATGTTATAGACAGGACAATCGACGTGCATATCAGGCATTTACGGCAGAAACTCGGCACATACGGAAGGATCATCAAAAATGTACGTGGTGTGGGATACAAGCTCGAGGTATGAAGAATCTTCTTATTTCTCAAAATATATTATACAGCTGGTATTTACCGGCGTGGGTCCGATGAGAATGTGATCGGTTTTATATCATGAAGAATTCGCTGTTTCTCAAGATATTTGCAGGATTCCTGTTGATCACCATTCTCCTGTCCACCTACTTTCTCATCTTCGCGTTTAAAACAATAAAGAATCAGTACATCGAAACCCTGGCGCAGGACCTCGAACACCTCGGCTATCCGCTTCTTTTAACGGTTCTCCCCTATTTTGAGAACAGGGAATACGAACATTTGAACGTCATGGTGAACGAAATAGGAACACAGGTCGATAAACGGATAACACTTATTGCTTCTGACGGTTCAGTGGTGGCGGATTCGGAAACGGATCCCGCCGGAATGGAAAACCACCGAAACAGGCCGGAAGTTATAACGGCATTCAATGGAGATGTCGGAAGGTCTCTTCGATACAGCAGTACCATGAACGCCCAGATGCTCTATGTCGCGATTCCTATAAGAAAAAACGAAACGGTCATCGGTGTATTGCGATTGAGTATCTATCTGAAAAGTATCAGTGGGTTGCTGAATAACCTCAGGTTAAGGATATTTCTTATTTCGATCGTGATTATCGTAATATCTCTGATCGCTGCCCTGTTTTTTTCAAGAAGAATCATCAAGCCGATACGCCAGCTGATTTTAGGGACGAAACGCGTTGCGGACGGCGATTTTGATGTGAAGATACGATTGAAGAGCAGGGATGAGCTGAAAGAGCTTGCCGATAACTACAACTACATGACTACCCAGTTGAAAAAGTATATGAGGGAACTCTCTTTTCAGAAAGAGGAATTGAACCATATCATTTCTTCAATGGGACCCGGGCTCGTCGTTCTTGACAGGGAAGGAAAAGTTGTGCTCAGCAACAGGAGCGTTCAGCGGAAAATCGGGAAAGATCTTGCAAAGGGTGCATGTTTCCGGGAAGCCTTCAGTGAAACTGAAATCATAGAGCTGGTGCAAAAAGTTATGGCTGAGAATATCTCGGTTCGGGACGAGATACAAATCGGCACCAGTTATTACCAGATAACTGCGTCCCCGATTGCAGCGATTCAGGAGATTGTCCTTATTTTTCACGATATCACCGATATTAAAAACCTCGAACGGATAAAAAGGGATTTTGTGGCAAACGTTTCCCACGAGCTGAGAACCCCCCTTACGGCGATAAAGGGATATGCAGAGACGATTGAGGAAGTGGATGATGAAAACAGGCAGTATCTCGATATTATCAAACGGCATACAGACCGGCTTATAAGTATTGTCGCGGATTTGCTTACCCTTTCCGGTCTTGAAGAAAAAGGCCTTGAGCTGCAGATTGAGAGTGTAGACATCAAAATGCTGCTGCTTACTATAACAAAGATGTTTGATGCGCGCATTTCAAAAAAAGGGCTTGACATCGAGTATAGTATTCCGGAGGGACTTCCCCCTGTTTACGGTGACTCCATTAAACTTGAGCAGGTTTTTATAAATCTCATCGACAATGCGCTGAAGTATACGGAAAACGGGAAGATACGTATTGAAGCTGTTCGGAGCACAGGAGGCGTCGATGTTGTGGTTGCGGATACGGGCATCGGTATTCCTGAAAAGCACCTTACTCGAATATTTGAGCGGTTTTACACTGTGGACAAGTCCCATTCGCGAAGGCTCGGGGGGACGGGCCTCGGCCTCTCGATAGTTAAGCATATCGTCCTGTTGCATAACGGCAGCATCGATGTTGAAAGCAGCAGGGGCAAAGGAACAACGTTCAGGGTCCGGTTGCCGGCATACGCCCAACCCTAAGGTTAGACCTGCTTTTTTTCTCAGTTAACATCGTTTTAACATTTTTCAGGAGTATCCTCTTTCAGCAAAACACACCAACTGTCTTATTATATCAAAGTCACATTTAATTCAACCCTTTATCGTCCTCTCTTGTTTTATTGTAATTATTCAGCTGTAATTGTATCCTCTAATAACAGAAATTTAACATTAGTTTAATAAAACTTTAAAAAATAACCTTTATTTTATATCCAATAAATAAACTTTGGAGGAAAAAAATGGTAAAAAAGATCGCTGTATTTGCAGTGATGTTACTGGCAGTAGCAGGTATGCTGTTTGCCAGTGGAAGTAAAGAGGAAAAATCAAAGTCTGCCGAAACTCCCGCTGCAGAAAAAACCGTTAGTGAATTGTTGGGAGCAGGAGCAACATTTCCGTATCCTTTTTACTCAAAAATGTTTAATGTTTATTATTTAAAAACCGGAGTAAAAGTAAACTATCAAGCAATTGGATCAGGCGGCGGCATCAGTCAGCTTCTCAGCAAAACAGTTGATTTTGGCGGTACCGATGCGTTTATGAGTGATGATGAACTTGCAAAAGCAGATGGAGAAATTCTCCATGTACCGACATGTATGGGTGCTGTAACAGTAACATACAATCTTAATGGAGCTCCAACTCTCAATTTTACTTCTGAAATTATTGCTGGAATCTTTCTTGGAGAGATTGTTAGATGGAATGATCCCCAGATTCAGAAAATAAACAGCGGGATATCACTTCCTGACCAGGAAATAGTTGTAGCTCACCGATCTGACGGCAGCGGAACTACTTTCATATTCAGTGACTACCTCACAAAGGTGAGTCCAGAATGGAAAGCACGTGTTGGACGGGGGAAGTCTCTTAACTGGCCTGTAGGCTTGGGAGGGAAGGGTAATCCCGGTGTTGCAGCTATTGTAAAGCAAACGCCCGGTGCAATCGGATACGTTGAGCTCATCTATGCGCTTCAGAACAATATGCCGGTAGGAAATATAGAGAATAAATCCGGTAATTTTATAAAGCCGTCAATTGAAAGTGTAAGTAAAGCAGCAAATGTAAGTTTACCTGCAGATACGCGTGTCTCCATAACAAATACCGAAGCTTCTGACGGTTATCCTATCAGTGGTTTCACCTGGTTGATTTTCTACAAAGAGCAGAACTATGGCAAAAGAAGCCTGGATAAGGTAAAAGAATTTTTGAAACTTGTTTGGTTTGCCGAACATGAAGGTCAGCAATATGCCGAACCATTACACTATGCACCGCTTCCCGCTGCAGCTGTAAAAAAAGCAGAAGTAATTATAAACAGCGTAACATACAGCGGGAAATCCGTAGATTTTAAGTAAAATGTAGAACCGAACACTCACCCATGGGCTTTGTCCAAGGGCGAGTGTTCAGAGACAAGATAAATAATGGATAAAACCATAATTACTGAAAAGGCATTTAAGGGTTTCCTTAAACTTACCGGGATCGTTGTTTTAATAATTCCGTCCCTTTTATTAACGACCCTTGTTTTTCGATCTATCCCTGCAATCCGGACCTATGGTTTAAGTTTTATTTCCGGACAAACATGGGATCCGGTTCGAGAGGTCTATGGAGCATTACCCTTCCTCACTGGAACACTTATAACAAGTTTTATTGCCTTGATGATTGCTTTTCCGCTTTCATTTTCTGTTGCGCTTGTATTAAGTGAGTACATGAAAGAAGGAATAGCTAAAACTGTTTTAAAAAGTGCGGTCGAACTACTTGCGGGGATACCATCTGTTATATATGGCTTTTGGGGGCTTTTAGTACTTGTTCCGCTGATCAGAAAGATGGAACTGGCAACTGTAATTCCTCCATATGGGGTAAGTATTCTAGCTGCATCAATAATTTTAGCTATTATGATTATTCCCTATGCCTCAACGATGGCAAGAGAGGTAATGAGTATGGTTCCCGAGGATATTAAAGAAGCTGCCTATTCTCTTGGAGGAACTCACTGGGAAGTTATCAGGAGAGTCATCATTCCAACTTCAAGATCAGGTATCTTCGCCGGAATACTTCTTGCTCTCGGCAGAGCTCTTGGAGAGACAATGGCGGTAACCATGGTTATAGGGAATACAAATAAGCTCTCTTTCAATATTTTTGCACCTGGAAACACCATGGCTTCAGTTATAGCAAATGAATTTACCGAAGCTGTAAGCTCCCTTTATCTGTCATCGCTCATAGAGCTGGGCCTGCTTCTGTTTTTGGTAACAGCAATAATAAATTTCATAGGAAGGTTTATAATGAAGCGGTTTGAAATAAAGGACACAAACAAATGAGTGGAGAAACTCAAAGAAAATTAGATACTGCCTATCTTGCAGAGATTCTTGGAGATGAGAAATCTATTAGAAAGAGGATTTTTAAAAATAAGCTTTCGGGCATAATTATATTTTCGATTTCATTCATGGTTGTGATACCGCTTGGTTTTATTCTATTTTACCTTCTTGTCAACGGAGTATCCTCCATAAGTTTGGATTTTATTACGAAATTGCCGAAACCTGTTGGGGAGAGTGGAGGGGGAATTCTTAATGCTCTTGTCGGATCCGGTATCATTTTGATTATTGCTCTCATTCTGTCTGTTCCTCTTGCTATTTTTGGAGGAATCTTTACATCCGAGTTTCCAGATTCCTGGCTTTCATACTGCATACGGCTGAGTACAGATATTCTTCAGGGTACACCATCCATTGTTATTGGTATTTTTGCATGGGTAATAGCCGTTGTCCCTATGGGCCATTTTTCAGCGCTATCCGGGAGTATTGCCCTTGGAATTATGGTAGTTCCTCTTGTTCTTAAATCCACGGAAGAGACTCTTAAACGAATACCCAATGAACTTCGGGAGGCAGCTATTTCGTTGGGAGTTCCCTATCACAGGGTTATCCTCAAGGTGGTTGTTCCAACCGGGCTCAAAGGAATATTTAATGGAATACTCCTTGGCAGTACAAGAATTTCAGGTGAAACAGCCCCGCTCCTTTTTACTGCTTTTGGAAGCCCTTTTATGAACGTGCGTATAGGAAAACCAATGAGCTCTCTTCCTTTGGTCATATATACCTATGCAACAAGTCCATATGATGAATGGCATAAATTGGCCTGGGGGGCTTCGCTTTTGCTTATTCTTGGCGTATTTGTCATAAATATGATTGCGCGACTCTTTGTATCAAAAAGAGAAGGCAGGTAATGGGGAAAGAAACAATTGCTGAAGTAAATTCGAAAGTTTCCGCAGCCGGGAAGAGAAGTTCACTCTTACGGGTGGAAAATTTAAACGCATTTTTCTATGATAAGAAAATTATTAGTGATATAAACTTGTCTGTTAAGAAGAACAGAGTTGTTTCCATTATGGGTCCTTCCGGCTGTGGAAAAACGACTTTTATCAGATGCATTAATCGAATGCACGAAATGAGCCCTGGAGGAACAACAAGCGGTAAAATCCTGCTTAACGGTGTAGATATAAATCGGTTGAATACCATTATGGTAAGGAGGAAAATCGGAATGGTCTTTCAAAGACCAAATCCGTTTCCTAATATGACAATATATGAAAATGTTATAGCCGGATATTTGTTAAACGGGATAAGAATTTCGCGGAAACTATCCAATGATATTGTTGAAGATTCTCTTTCAAAAGCGGCTCTCTGGGATGAGGTAAAAGGCAGCCTCAGTAAGAGAGGTACCTATCTTTCGGGAGGACAACAGCAGCGACTTTGTATAGCCCGTGCGCTGGCAATGAATCCGGAGATTCTTTTGCTTGATGAGCCTACATCAGCTCTCGACCCGAAAGCTACAGCGAGAATTGAGGAACTTGTTGTACAGCTAAAAGAGAATGTGACTATCTTACTGGTAACGCACAATATAGCCCAGGCAGCACGGGTCTCGGATTATACCGCATTTATGTTTCTGGGTGAATTGGTGGAATATGGTACAACCAAGGAGCTTTTTACTGTTCCAAAGGATAAAAGGACCGAAGAGTATCTTACAGGGAAATTTGGTTAGGAAAGAATATGCTACACGAAAAAATAGACGAATTAAAACATGACATTATTGCGTACGCACAGCATGTAGAAGAAATGCTTTTGAAAAGCATGGATGGCCTTGTTTCTCGGAATGAAGAAGAGCTTGCAACTGTTATTGAGGTGGACGAACCGGTCGCGAATGAGAGGGAGCTTTTAATTGATGATGTATGTATAACCCTTATCGCGAAGTATGAACCGAGAGCGGTTGATTTACGCAACATCCTCATGATTTTAAAAATAAATAATGATCTCGAGAGAATGGGCGATCATGCGGTGAATATTTCGGAAAGTGCACTTTATTTGATAAAGCGGCCTCCCGTAAAACCCCTGGTAGATTTACCACGAATGTCTGAAATTGTAACCGCTATGATGAAAAGGTGTGTTGATGCATTCATTGAGAGTGATTCTAAAGAAGCAGATGCGATACGTCTGGAAGACGATAAAGTCGACCAGTTGAGGGATCAGATACTCCGGGAGCTTATCACATATATGAGTGCCGACTCAGCTACAATAAAGCGCTCAATCCATCTTTTAAGAATAGGCACCAACCTTGAAAGAGTTGCCGACCTTATCACAAATATCTGTGAAGATATCATCTTTACCGTGGAAGGCAGAGTAGCGAAACATCATCACGACTCAGATTAAAAGAAAATGCGGGATACTGCAGCACGCTTCTTTCCGCTGTGATGGTGAATCATTATGCAGACTTCTTTATCCAGTGTTGCAACTTCCTGAATGAATTTCATAGTTCTATCATCCTTAAGATGCTTTATCCTCTCGCCGATCTTTCCACGAATATATGCGAGGATGTCATCTATATAGACAAGGCCAAAGTTGTCAAGCACCATCTGGAGGAAGAGTGAGCGAGGGGCATCGTGTAATTCAGTTGTGTTTCGGTGCCGCCATTGCTATCTTATGAAGGCTGCCGCAGCAGTGCTGGAGTGAGGCTATTTCAGGGGGGTATGGATGACAAGTGATGCGGAAAAATCGGTCGAGGACATATTGTCCAGAAGAACAGACGGGCTCATGAACACGTCGTTTGACTGTGTATGCGGAAGACGGCATGAGATCCCTATGAAGTATCTCTCGATAAAAAAAGGAGCTGTCGAAGAAGTTGCAGACCGGCTCCCTGATTTTGGAATATCAGGAAACGGCGGGCTTGTGTACGACAGGAAGCTCGAGAACAGTGTCGTAAAGGGCATAAAACAGGTATTGACCGGGCTCGGCCTCACCGATTATCCGGTGGGCGACGGGAAAGAGAAAATTCCTCCCGAGATCGACCGCGCGGTTTCGCTTTCAAAGCGTATCGATAAGAGTATAGATTATCTCGTTTCTGTCGGTTCGGGTGTAGTGAGCGACCTCACAAAAAAGGCCTCGAACATGCTGGGTCTGCCCTATATACTAATTGCCACCGCACCGTCGATGAACGGGTACACGTCGTCCATGGCGGCGCTTACCGAAAAGGGCGTCAAAAAGACGCTTTTAGTCCGTCCTGCCGCCGGGATCTTTGCAGATGTCTCGGTTTTGCAGGAGGCACCGGTCGATATGGTCCGCTCGGGTCTCGGTGATATCGTTTCGAAGTCGGTGTGCAACGCCGACTGGAAGCTTTCGGAGATCGTAAAGAATACCTACTTCTGCCCTGTTCCCTTCAGAATGACCGACCGGAGTGAGCCTCTATACCTGGAAGCAGCCGAGGAGATCGGCAGAAGAACGGAGCGCGGTATCACCGTGCTGACAGACGGCATTATGCGTTCAGGGCTTTCCATGACAATCATCGGCACCTCCACACCCTCTTCAGGCGCGGAGCATCTTGTGAGCCATTACTGGGATCTCATTGCGCTCCGGGACGGCAAGCAAAAACTTTTGCACGGAGTACAGGTGGGTGTTGCGACTCTCCTGATCCTCAGGCTGTACGAGTATATGCGAAACCTTCCTGTTCGGCGTATGATCAACATGAGGACGCTTGGGCAGAACTATGATACGATAGACAAAGTAAACGGATTTATCGATTTGACGTACGGCAGGTTCGCCGATGGATTGAAGCAGGAGTTTGCCGGCAAGTATCTTACGTGGGCCGAGAAGAAGAATGAGATCGAGCGAATCGTCGATGAATGGGATGGGATCTGGAATGCACTTGATCCCTACATTCGGCCTGCAGGGCCTGTTGAAAAGGCATTGAAGACAAGCGGTTGTGCCGTTCATTACAGCGACCTGGGTAAAACACGTGAAGATGCTTATGACGCCCTGCTTCATGCACGACTTATCAGGGGACGGTACACGATACTCGATATGGCTTGTGATTTCGGCATTCTGGAAGAAGCGGCCGAGAAAACTGTCGACTGACCGTATAACAAAAGTAAGTTTAACCCTGTATGTCGGCCCATATATTCAAGAGGAAACAATGTATGTCAAAATTGCCTCTTGAAGCCAAAATGAATGAAAAATAATCGACACTGTTCGTTATTTAGACGTTTCGCATTCGAATAATGCCGCCAGTAAGCGGCGTTACATCCGCTCCGGCACATTGGCTGAGGCGAGTACCTTGCTGGTTTTGTCTTTAAGCTGGAGACTGCTGTAACCGTCCTTCGATATCAGAATCACCATATAGGGGTGCGTTATCTTCTGGGCCTGAAAGCTGTCTTCAGGCGGGGTGTTGAGAACGGTTTTAACCACCACGGTGGAGGAACGCGCATATACGCCGGTGATCTCTATTGAATACCCTGTGCTCTTCTGTCTGCCGTATGAAAAAAATACAACCATGCTGTTATCAAAATTGGGCCGTGGGGCTTCGGGCCGTGGGATGCGTGTACGGTGAATCTGGGCATAGAACGACTTGAATGAGCCGCTTTCCGTGAAGACGAGTATTTCAGGGCCGGTTTTTTCGAAATAGATATCTTCGCCCTGCTCAAGTATGCTGTATTCAAGGGGAGGACTGCTGTTTTTTCTGGATGCAGTAATCGGTAAAAGAACGATTATAGCTGCTGCAGCGATCATGCCGGTTCTGATACGTGATATTTTTTTATTCTTCATTAGTACCGCTCCGTTTCCCGGACAATTTACGTTAGGATGATTCCGCAGGCACTATCAATAGATGAGCTCGAAGTCGATGCCTGATATGTAGTCCCCTTTGGTGTAGGAGATCGGCTCTACATTGAGTATTTCGGGATAAAACCCGTATGTGTCGTCGAATTCAAAAATATAACCGTCGTTGTTTCTGTCGGTGCTCGCGCCGATTATATAGGTGCCTGTTGGCAGGCCTGTGAGTGAGTAGACAAACGATTGGTTGATATTTGTGACCGTGTAGTACTGTATCACGTCGGATGTACTGTAATAATCGATCGCAACAACGTACACGTCACCTACATCTGCAGCTCCGCCTGCAAACCCGATGCTGTTGTAAAGAATATAAACATAATCGGTCCAATCATTAAATCCGTCATTCCAGGTGATTTTCAGCCGTTCGGTGTGAGTGGAACCATCGGCGATACCAGAAGTATTGACTGATACGGTAACTTTCATTCCGGTAGCATCTGCTGTGCCGCTCTGGCTGAAAGACACCCACGATGCGCCCTGGTCTTTCGTTATTCCGGTTACCACGATCGAGTTTGAGTTAGCAATATTTTTCAGAATAGCACTCTTCGATGCAGGGCTCGTACCTTCGAACTTCAGGGTCTTGGGAAAGGGAAAAAGTATGGGACTCTGCACCTGAGATAATGCATCCGTTACGGCCGCATATGTATTTAAAAGCCCGTACCCGTAGTAGTCGTCCTTTCCTGTGGTTCCAAGATCGATTGCGGTATTTCTGAGTGTTTTCCTGATGGCGCTTGCGCTCAGGCCTGCATTCGCGGCTTTTACCAGCGCAGCAGCGGCCGCAACATGGGGCGTTGCCATGGATGTCCCCTGCGACAGGGCGTATACGTCAACATTGTAAACAGAACCGAAGCCGCTGTATTCGGCGAGTGTGCTCCACACGCCGTCAGGGTAGTTGTCGAAATTCAGATCGTAGGTAAAGCTTCCCCCCGGCGCGGCAATTTCTATCGTGTCTCCGTAATTGGAATAACCGGTAATCTCCGCTCCGATGCCGACTGCAGATACAGAAATAACCTCGGGGTATGCCGCGGGATAGTATTGTGAGCTCGTTCCGTCGTTTCCGGCGGCTGCCGCCATTACCACACCCTGTGAGGCCGCGTACGAGATTGCTGATGAGAGCGTCGGGTCGTCGGCCGTGCTTCCGAGGCTCATGTTGATGACGTCGGCTTTATATAAATGCGACGCGACACTTTGGTCGCCTGCTGCATACCGGACTGCTGCAGCAATATCGAAGGTTGTTCCTCCCCCTGCACCGAGCACCCGAAGCGGCATTATTCTCACACCCTTGCCAATCCCGTATCCACCCGCAACACCTGCGATACCGATACCATTGTTCGTCAGGGCGCCGATTGTGCCTGCAACGTGGGTGCCGTGAAAGCTCGAATATGCGCCATTGTCGCCCGGATCGGTTGCATCGGCATCCCTGCCGTCGCCGTCCCGTGATATAGATGTGTCGCTTATGAAGTCGTACTCGTCGACAAAAATCCCCGTAAGATCAGGGTGAACGCTGCCGCTTTTTGTCCCGTTTGACCGCACGATCCCAGTATCGATGACGGCGACAACGACACTGGAAAGGTCGTTGACGAGATCTTCTTTCCACACATGGTCCACCAGTATGAGCGGGTAATTCCACATGGAGCCGTCCGTATAATACGGATCGTTCGGAATGGAAAGGGGTTTATATATATAGTTCGGTTGCGCATACTCGACAGAGGGCAGAGCCTTCAGCCGCTCGATCTCCTGCAATGTCCTCTCTTTTTGAGCGCTCATGGAAAGCCCTGTCTTTTCGGTGTCGGTAAGTTTCATCCGCAGTAACAGGCCGTTTTCGATACGACCGCTCTGCTCCAGAACCCTGTAGCCGCTTCCGGCTGCTGTATCTGCGGCAGACATACTGCCCGCACCCGACCTGTATTTCACCAGTATCTCGTCAGCGACGAAATCCGGTTCTGCGGCTACACGAAACGTTCCTGCTATCACCGGGCCTTTTTTCAACCGGAGATTGTGGGGGAGGTTCTTAGATGAGAGAGTTGTGCCGGCCCCGTATGATCCGGACGTAACAACCGTAAGCTGGCCGGAAATGCCCTCATCGGAGGAGCTGGACGATCCGCCGCATCCCGCAACAATTAGGAGTATACCGACAAAAAGCATGAATGCACCGATTGCAAATACCCGGTTCCGAAAAATAGAACGGTTTTGTCTTCTCCCTCTCAACGCGTAATCAGAATGGAAATTATGATTCGATTTCTGAGTATACAGGATGCCATTTTTTTCAATAATGATACCGTGACATTTCCGGTTGACTTGCATTGTCTATCCCTGTACATTTTATTTTCATGCAACCTTCAATTTCTTAATAATATAATACACTTCCTGGAAAATTTCGCGACTGTTTTTTTTAATAATAATCATTCAGGATTATGTTATAGATGATACGGAATGTTAAAAGTCATCATATATCTTGATAAAAACGGAGCGAATAAGGGACTGAAGGTTCGATTGTTTCCGGGTAAAATGTGAAGTATAGTTGAAAAGAAGCCATGAGATAGTACATTATGGACGAAAATGAAAAGATACTTATCGGTGAAATAGATGAGGCGAGGGCAAAGATATCCTACCTCCTGGATATCGATATCAGCATTCCTCGTGAGGAGATTGAAGGGCTCGTCAAGAATATCGATGAGGCGGATTCGTTTCTCCGGAAGAATACATTTTCAATTACTAAAGACAGGCTCAGGGCCTTCAACACTCTCTTCGAATCAATCAAAAACAGGTACTTTTCATCGCTTACGCCGCGTCAGATAGACTCGATTTCACGGAGCGACCAGCGGCCGACCACGCTTGATTACAGCCGTGAGGTATTCGATGATTTCAGGGAGATAACGGGCCTCGATTCAAACAGCCCCGATCCGGCTGTCGTATGCGGCTTTGCACGGCTTGAAATGAACGATGTCATTGTGGTGGGTCATGAAAAGGGCGCCTTTCATGAGGATTTCAGGAGGGGTGGAAGTGCACTGCCGCAGGGGAATGCCAAAGCCATGAAGGCGATGAAAATCGCCCAGAAGTTTGGAATCCCCGTTGTATCATTTGTCGATACACCGGGTTCCTGGCCTCTTGAGGAATTCCTGCCAGCCCAGCGCATTGCGCAGAATCTGGAAGAGCAGTATCTGCTCAAGGTCCCGCACGTATCCGTTGTAATCGGAGAAGGCGGATCGGGAGGGGCACTCGCAATCGACGTATCCGACTACAGAATAATGTTAGACAAGGCGTACTACTCCGTCATTTCTCTGAGCGGCGGCGCGGCGATTATTGCGCGGGACAAGCGGCATATATCGGAGGAAGATATAGACAGGGCAGCCCGCAACCTGAAGATAACCGCGCAGGACGCATTTGATCTTGGCGTGGTGCATAAAATCATCGAAGAACCGAACATAGGTGTCCGTGTGTCGGATCGAGATTTCTTTTTGAAGGTGCGTGATGCAATTGTAGAGGGATTGAATTCAGTAAAAACGGAGGTTTCTCCATTTTTCTTACCCCATCCGAAACTCGAACATACATGGCGGATCGGAAAGCTGCAGGTTCCCATACTGCTCAGAAAACGGTACAGGCGGTACAGAAAAATCGGAGTATACAAAACGAGCCTGTCCGATAGAATCAGACATGTCATGGGTGAGCTGTACCGGATAAAATGGATTCATTCGCTCTTTGCTCCGATCAGGAAGAGCCTCGACGGCATTCGAAGACTGAAAGCAAAGGAAAAGGGAGAGGTGTCTCTCCTTCAGGCGGAAGAGCAGCCCAAGGCCCTTAAATATGAGGATCGGTGGGTTGAATGCCCGAACACAGAGATTCATGGCTGCCAGGATATATGGGTGCCAACACTGTTTGAGGGGTATAACGGTACCTGCCCGAACTGCGGGTATCACTTCAGACTGATCATCGATCACTATATAGACCTCCTTACCGACAAGGGCACGTTCAGGGAGTTCAACGAGGGCATCGAATCGGTCAATCCTATCGATTTTGATGGGTTCGACCAGAAATTGAAAAGGGCGAAGCAGATCACCGGAAGAAAGTGTGCGATGATTACCGGCTATACCATGATAGGCGGCAATCATGTCGTACTTGTGCTGACGGATGTTCGGTTCAGGGCTGGCACACTCGGCGGTGCAGAGGGGGAGAAGTTTTGCAGAGCGGTGAAAAGGGCGATGCGGGAGAAGAAACCTCTTGTTGCCGTGCACCAGTCGGGAGGCGCGCGTATAGAGGAGGGGATACTCGCCCTCATGCAGATGGTAAAAACCAGTATCGCGGTGGCACGGTTTAAACAGTCGGGAGGGTTGTATATATCGGTTGAGACCGATCCAACGATGGCGGGTGTTCTAGCAAGTTATGCGAGTCTCGGTGATCTGACGGTGGCTGAACCAAACGCCCAGGTGGGATTTGCCGGAATACACGTTATCGAGCAGACCGTGAAGCAGAAGAAGCCGAGAAATTACCAGTATTCGGATATGGTTATGGGGAGGGGCGGGGTCGATTTTGTCGTTCGGAGAAGCGATTTGAAAGACACGGTAACCTCACTGCTTGAGCTGCAAAAGATAAAGGGCAGAGAATAGATGGCAATAGAATCTGAAATCCGGAAGAAGGGCGAAAAATCCTACCAGACAACCAGGTATTTTACGAGTCACACGGGTGTAGTTTCCATAAAGACAGAGGAGGGCCGAACTGTTGAAGAGGGAGATATATTATATACCATCACAAGACTCGGCCTCATTAAAAAGAGGTTCGCGACTGTTTCCGGGGTTGTCAGGAAAATCAACCGTTCGATAGAGGATGCGTTCTGCGGATACTATGTTCATATGCTCGATGTAGAGCATGAGCTGACACCTGAGGAGCTGCAGGCTTTCGAGGAGGAACGGGAATATCAGTTCGTACGGGCGCCTCAGAGCGCGCAGTACTATATAAACTCCAATCTCGGTATGCCGCCGCTTGTGAGTGTGGGCGACATTGTGCGCGAGGGAATAGTGCTGGCTGTTGCCATGGTGATGAAAAAAAGAAGAGAAATCGTGTATGAGGGAAAGCGGGGCAAGATTGCCAAGATATACTTCATGAATGGCCAGCAGTGCAGGGAGGGTGACAAACTGTTCGGTATTATACCGAGACCGATCTAATACTTCGGTCAAGTGTCATGTTCTCGGCGACCATATGTAATTACAGGATCATCTTTATCCATGAATGGAATCCCTGAAAAAGAGCGGAGACTTGCAGGAATTTTGTCCGTAAAAGGAATCACCGGCCTTAGTATCTACTGCTACTCGGAGGTCGAATCGACGATGGATACAGCCTTTTTGCTCCCGATTTCAATGGTTTCTGATAGAACCGTGATTCTTGCCGACAGGCAAACACAGGGAAGGGGAAGGTTCGACAGAACGTGGTATGATGGTGAAGGCTCGATCGCGCTTTCCGTTATACTCACTGATTATAATTTTCGCATTCCCTACAGTATGGTGGCATCCTATGCAGTATACAAAACCTTTCTAGAATATACCGGCATGGTTCATTTGAAGTGGATAAACGATGTGCTCTGGGAAAACGGAAAGAAGGTCTCCGGTGTGCTGGCAGAAGAGCGGGCCGGCCGGACTGTCATTGGCATCGGTGTGAACATCAATACACTGCATTTCCCCCCTGAACTGAACGCAACCTCGTACCGCCTTGAATCAGGCAAAATGCTCGACCTGGAGGAGTTTACCGGTAATCTGCTTTCGAATCTGTTTGCATTGCTTGACGATATACATTCAAATGGCATCGAACCTGTTCTTACACAATGGGAGAACGCCTCGAAGATGAAGGGCAGGAATGCGGTTGTCGTGCTCGATGACGGAACGAAGTGTGAGGGCTTTGTAAAGGGGCTTGATAAAAAAACGGGTGCTCTCATTCTGAATGTTGACGGCGGAACACGCGAAGTGTACGGCGGCAGTATTTTTTTCGAATGACAGGCAGGTATGCATATTGGTTATGATATGGATTGAAACTTGACGTGATGTGAGTGCCTGATTTTTTTCAATTTTTCGAGGAGGCCGATATGGGTGAGCACAAACAATACGAACCAACCGCGGAACAAAAAATCGAAATGTTGAAACGGATGCTGAGAATTCGAAGCTTCGAATACAAGGCGCTTTCGCACTGCACAAAGAGGCTTAACAGGGGGCCTTTGCATCTCTATGTTGGAGAAGAAGCGACATCCGTCGGCGCCTGTATGGCCCTGGAGCGGGGGGACTATATAACGAGTACACACAGGGGGCACGGCCATTGTATTGCAATGGGCGGAGACGTCAGAAGAATGCTCGCTGAGATCGTCGGCCGTGTAACCGGGTACTGCAGGGGAAAGGGCGGTTCGATGCATATAACCGATCTTGATCTTGGAATCATAGGTTCAAACGGCATAGTCGGTGCAGGCATCCCGATTGCGGTTGGCGCTGGAATCGCACTGGATAACAGGCAGGAAGACAATGTGATTCTCTGCTTTTTCGGTGACGGTGCGAGCAATACTGGGGCATTTCACGAGAGCCTCAACATGGCTTCCATATGGAAACTTCCCATTATCTTCCTCTGTGAGAACAACCTGTACGCCATCAGCGGGAGTGTGAAGGAAACTCTCAATATCCAGGACATAAGTATACGGAGCATGTCGTACGGGATACCCGGGGTTACAATAGATGGAAATGATATATTTGAGGTGTATGAAACTGCGAAAAAGGCACGAGCGAGAGCTGTTGCGGGAGAGGGGCCGACATTGATAGAATCGAAAACGTACCGCTGGTTAGGCCACTGGCATGCGGACCCCTGTCGATATCGTGATGAGGAGGAGGTTGAAGCCTGGAAAAAGAAATGTCCGATACAGCGGATGAAAGATCATCTGCTCGGTAAAAAAATACTGTCGCAGGCGCAGATTGATGAGCTGGAAGGTGAAATCATGAAGGAAATCGAGGAGACTGAGAAATTTGCGATCGAAAGCCCCAATCCGGAACCGGAGGAGGCGCTTCAGGATGTATATGTAGAGAATCACACGAATGAATAACAATGCAGAACAGGCATGGGGAGTAACAGGCTATGCGAGAAATAAACTACACAAGAGCACTCTGGGAAGCGTTGCATGATGCGATGATAAAAGATGACAGGGTCTTTCTCGTCGGTGAAGATATAGGCGTTCAGGGCAACATTTTCGGCGTGACATACGGGTTTCTGGAGGAGTTCGGTCCGAAGAGGGTCCGCAATTCACCAATTTCCGAGATTGCAATCATCGGTTCGGCGGTAGGATCTGCAATTTTGGGAATGAGACCGGTGGTGGAGATTATGTACATTGATTTTGCCACCATCGCAATGGATCAAATCGTAAATCAGGCTGCTAAATGGCACTATATGTCGGGCGGAAAGTCCAAGCTGCCGCTTGTTATACGAACCCAGGAGGGCGCCGGTACCGGGGAGGCTGCGCAGCATTCGCAAAGCCTCGAAAGTTTTTTCGCCCATGTGCCGGGTCTCAGGGTCGTTATGCCCTCCACTCCGTATGATGCGAAGGGATTGCTGACTGCTGCAATAGAAGACGAGAACCCGGTGATGTTTATCGAGCACAAGCTGCTGTATACCACCACCGGTGAAGTGCCCGATGGTTACTATACGATTCCCCTTGGCCGGGCTGATGTAAAAAGGAAGGGACAGGACGTCACAATCGTTGCGATATCCAAGATGGTACTCGACGCGCTTGATGCTGCTGATGAATTGAAAAAAAGTGGGATTGAGGCGGAAGTCATCGACCCCAGAACGCTCAATCCTCTGGATATCGAAACGATACTGGCTTCCGTTGAAAAAACCGGGAGACTGGTTGTTACGCATCAGGCGTGTAAAACCATGGGATTCGGCGCCGAGATTGCTGCGATGGTCGCAGAACGGGATATACCGGTTAAAGTGCGCAGGGTTGCGGGTGAGAACACACCGATACCGTACAGTAAACCGCTTGAGGACAGAGTATTGCCCGACAAAAATGATATTGTACATGCCGTGCTTTCAATAGTAGATTGAGAACTATGTTTTTTTCTGGATGAGTTTCTTTGCATTCGTTCTGTTGTGAGTGGTATCATTAATACGCTTTGCATCCGAATAATCTCTGATAGTGATTTTTTTACATATTCATGCAACATATTCATGAAGGAGGTCTTGTTAAAATGAAGGGTTTTGTTACGAAAATACATCATAGCGGTATTACCGTGAAAAACCTGGAGGAATCCGTCAGGTTCTATGAAGATGTATTCGGTTTTAAAAAGATAGGAAGCGCTGATTTAAGGGTAGATGAAGAAGGAGGCATGAAGGGCGTATATATAAAGATTGCTTTTTTAATGGCCGGGGAAGACGATCTTGAGCTACTCGAGTATATAGAACCGAAGCACAAACAGGAGCTTCTTTTTCATCCGTGGGATCCCGGGGTACAGCATATTTCATTCATGGTGGACAATATTAAAAAGTTCTATGAGACGTATAAAGATTCGATAAAATTCCTCACACCACCCATAGATTACATAACCGACGAGATAGATACAACCTGGACGTATTTAAAAGACCCCAATGGGTCTATTTTAGAATTATCGGAAGATCATAAGGAAAGAAAATTTACCGGAACCGGGAAAATCGACTAGTACTACAGCGATAATTTTTATCGCAAAAACGATTAAGATACGTTTAGTAGCGGTAAATACGACTTTTGTGTCAAAGAGCTGCATCTAATACCATAGAACCGGTACGTATCGCTGTAGCACAAGAGGTTTATATATCATGAAATACTCACAGGCTGAGCTTGGGCGTGTTTTTGTGCTGCGGCTGGAGAATGGCGATTTGCTTCATGAAGTGATCGAAGGTTTTGCGCGTGACAGGTCGATTACCTCGGGGGTCGTGATTGTTGTCGGCGGGGCAGGCAGGGGAAGCAGACTGGTAGTCGGGCCGAAAAGCCCCGAGGCAGAGGTGATAGAACCCATGGAGCTTCTTCTCAGGAATGTGCATGAGATCGTGGGCACCGGCACGATATTTCCCGACAGGAACGGAAATCCGGTATCCCATGTGCACATTGCGGCAGGAAGAAGGTACTGGACAAGGACCGGGTGTATCAGAAAGGGAGTCAAAATCTGGCTCGTTGCCGAGGTAGTTATCTTCGAGCTTGTCAATTCTTCGGCAAAACGGGTTGCAGACCCCGATACCGGTTTTGAACTGTTGGAGCCATAACATGTCCATGCAAATAAAACAGCTTCCCGTATCATGCAACAAAGATTGCGGCGGCGGATGCCTGCTGAGGGCGCATGTCGAAAGCGGCCGCCTTATCCGAATTACAGACAGTCCCTTTAAGAGGCCTTTTATGCAGGGTGTTGTAAGCGCGCACCAGGGAGTATGGCCTGAATTCAATACGGGCGGCATCGAAACAGCGGGCTCTGTAAATGTGCTGACCTCGACCGAGCCCACAAAACCAAGTAATGGTTCGCGGACGCATTCGGTGCTCGTCGAGGTAACGCCTGAAGAATGACGGTGCAAAGGGCAGGTTTGAATCATCTTTATTACGTTGATCATTGAGCAATAGGTGATATATTGAATATATCAGTGAGGATGGAAGAATACGACGATGCCTTTCAGGGAGATGCTGCGATTTCGGGATAATTTTATAGCTGGAGGAAGAATATGAAGAGAATATTATTTGCTGTTGTTATTGCCGCTGTTTTCGCGCTTTTTTCAAGCGCATTTGCAGACAGCGGCAAAGTATTTTCGCTGAGGGCAAGCTATTTTTCACCCAAGGATGCTGAAGCTGGTTTTGCATTCGGAGGCAGTTTTGGATACAAGATCGATGAAGTTGTCGGCATAGGGTTCGGAACCGATTTTCTCTATAAAACCTACACAAAGAGCACTGAGGTCGCAACTCAGGATTACGCAAGTGGAATAAAAGCAACAACGGTTGTAAACAATGTAAGATACAATACGCTCATAGTACCGATGATGGGTGAAGTGACGATAACGATACCGGTATTCTGGAAGGCGTCATTCCTCGCTCAGGGAGGCGTCGGTTATGAGTTCCTCTGGAACAAGGAGGAAAACTTCGAAAAAAATGTTTCAGACAGCAGGTTCTACGGGGGATTTACCTACCAAGTTGGAGCCGGTATGTTGATCGGACTCGGCAGGGATTCTGGCCTGTTCGTGGAAGGCTATTACAATCACGCGAATGTAAAGCGAAACGTCAAGGATGTAGTCGCCGATCTCCCGGTTTTTGAGCAGGTTGACCTTTCCGGTTTCGGCGCACGTGCAGGCATCATGATTGGTCCGTTTTGAATATAATACCGACCGGCACGTG
>Ga0315555_1000237_pt1 | contig 37297 bp, 22 predicted proteins | sample SalMarSW160380MG_FD_202113 | JGI IMG/M metagenome (GOLD analysis project Ga0315555, IMG submission 202113) | Salt marsh sediment microbial communities from the Plum Island Ecosystem LTER, Massachusetts, United States - Salt Marsh Sediment SW1603-80 ... | reverse complement strand
TTTTATCAACTCCTCTGATTGTATCCGTTCCCGTTGCCAAAGCTGCTACTGCTTGAACACCACCAATCCGATATACCTCATCGATTCCGAGTTCGTGACACGCAGCCAAGATAACAGGGTGGATACTTCCGTTGTATCTCGGCGGAGAGACCACGACAATCTCTTTGACGCCCGCGACCTGTGCGGGTACAACCGTCATTATCACAGTGGAAGGCAGCGAAGCTGAAGCTCCGGGAACGCAAATACCAATTCTCCTGATAGGAGTATATTTGATGCCGGTTTCTCCCGACAGATTCGATTTGTTCCCAATAAATATCTTGGCTTGGTATTTCCGTACGTTCTCAATCGCCTGACGAATCGATGTTAAAAGGTCTTTGTCAATTTCAGTGTGGGCTATTTTCAAATCTTTCTTTGATACACGGAACTCCTGAGGAGTCAAATCAACTTTGTCAAATTCTCTTGTATATTTTGTAACAACCTGATCGCCGTGTTCCCAAAAATCGTCGATAATTTTAGCTACTTTTAGACCTTCTTCACTTCTGGGATTAAACGTCGAGGACTGACATATTGCCATGCGAAGTTGTACTAATCTGCCACTGAAATCTGGTTGGCTATGTGAAATAAGAATTTGGTCGAGCTCGTGGGGCACGTTTGGCTCCTTTATCTGTCGAAGTTTTGATGACTGTAAACGCGAGTTGCCTTTTGCAGCAGCAGATAGTTTTCGCCTTTGTACTTAGTTATAATCCCTGCTATCTTAAACCGCACCGGCTCGGGCTCAGCAGACTGCCTCTGCTCGGCCAACTCCAGCACCTCGCACGGCAGCAGCCGCAATGATACAGTCCGGACATTTCGGCCAAAAGCATCCAGGACAAATACAAGCTGGCCATCATCCTGCTTACTTAAAAATGCAGTCCGGTCGGCCAAGATAGAATCCTGCTGTAATTGGGCTTTCTTTTCCGAAGCCGAATCAACCACTTCCTTTTTTGCCTTCGGGGTCCGGCCCAACTCCTCAGGACGCACAATTCTTCCGGCCTTTAGCTTTTCTATAATCTCCTGCGGTATGGCCAATACATCGTTCGGCTCACTGATATCGGGCTGCTGCTCAGACTCTTTTGCAGATAGGCCCTCAATTGGCTTTCGCTCTTTGGGCCGGGTTTTTGGAGGTGTTTTAGACCACGGCCTGCTTAGTTTGCCAAGGGGGAAAAAATAATTCGGGAATATAAAATTCCTGCCTTTGTATTTCGTAATCCAGCCCCAAAGCCTGTAGTCCGCAGCAGAACGCTCGTTAACATCAGCAATCATCTTTTCCAGCTCCGAGGATGGCAGCAGCTCCAGCCTTGTCCCTGCGGAGGCTCGACCTCTATAATCGTTCACGTCCGTACCAAATTCAAAGAACCACACATCGTTACTGTCAGAGCCGGTCAATTTACCATCAAAGCCCCTCAGGATAAAGCCATCCCGCAGCAGAGTTTGCCGTGACGTCTCCGCACCGAATCCCAATGCTGCCGTAACAACACCCATAAAAAATACTAAAATCAGAAGTATCAGTCTCTTTCTCATATCTATGGTTTAGAATTCTAATAACCCCTAACAAAATGAATATATAGCACACCAGTCATTCTGAGTGAAGCGAAGAATCTCATAATCTTCGTATAAACGAGACCCTTCGCTGCGCTCAGGGTGACAATCGGTTCATTTCGTTAGACGTTCTAAGCTTTCAATAGTCAATAATCAATTATCAATAATCAATTTAACTGCCTGTTCCGGCTCGTCTGTCTGCTTAACATATCGGCTGCTGTCAGGGTCGTCGCTTGCGACCAAATCAACCAACGGCTTCCAGAATCCGCCTAATAGTATAATCGGCTTATCCGTTTTGAGAAAGCCCTTGTTTTTTAATTCCCAGACCTTCGCCAATTCCAGCAGCGTTCCTGTTCCGCCGGGCAGCACCACATAACCCAGCCCCAATTTTATCAACGTATCCAGCCGTTCGTCGAGCGAGGCGGTAACAATTTCACGAGTAACGTATTTATTAGCCTTGCTGTTCTTAAAAGCCGAGCACGTAACGCCGATTACTTCACCGCCAGCCTCGGCCGCTCCTTTGGCCGCAGCTAACATCGTTCCGCCGTATCCACCATTGACGATAGTAAAGCCCGCCTCGGCCAATAGCTTACCTGTCTCATACGCAAGTTGAAAATTTGCATCGCCTTGTTTAGCTCTACCTGTTCCAAAGATAGTTATAGTCTTTTTATTCATTGGCCTTTTTGCGCGTGTAATTTAGAAGTCCGGCCGAGAGCAAGATCTCCCTGTCGCGCTCGGAAAGTTCCAGCTTGCCGACAAATTCGAATGAGCCGGTCACATCTACAATCTCAACTTTATCACTGCTCTTGATTGCTTCAAGCAGGTTGTCTATCACAAGCTCATCGTCGCACTCGATTTTGTCATAGTCAGCGGGCTCGGCAAATTCGATTGGCACAATGCAGAAGTTTATCAGGTTCGCCTTGTGGATTCGCTCGATACTTTTCGCGACCACCGCCCGCACACCCAGATACATCGGACAGAGTGCGGCGTGCTCTCTCGATGAACCCTGACCGTAGCTTTCGCCCACCACGATGACACCGGCTATATCTTTTTCCTTTAACTCAAGCGCCCGCTCGGCAAACGTCGGCTTACTCTGTTCGTTGAAACAATTAAAAACCACCTTTGCATATTCGGGCACATTTGAGCGCAGTTTTAGAAAGGCCCCCGCCGGCATGATATGGTCGGTGGTTATCTTATCGCCGCACTTAATCAAAACCTTACCCGTCAGTTTCTTCGGCAACGGCGCAGGCGGCTGGGACACCACAATCGTAGGCCCACGTAAAACCTCTACTTTCGCAGCATCCTTTTCACTCAAAGGCTGCTCTATCATACTATCATCGACGGCAAATTCGTCCGGCACGTCGATTCTCGGGTATTGAAATCCGAACAATTCCGGCAAATCACGCGGGTCGATAATCCTACCCGTCTGAGCCGAAGCAACCGCCGTCTCCGGACTGACCAGATAGACCTTGTCACCTTTTGTCCCGCTTCGTCCTGCAAAGTTCCTGTTGAACGTCCGCAGACTCACCACACCATCCGCCGGCGCAAAGCCCTGCCCAATACAAGGCCCGCAGCCCGATTCTAAAATCCTGGCGCCCGCTGAAATCATATCCGCCAACGCCCCATTTTCTGCCAGCATATTCAAAACTTCTCTGCTGCCCGGAGCGATTGCAAATTCGACCATATTGTTTATACGCCGTCCTTTTAATACCTCCGCCACCATCATCAAATCGGCAAAGCTCGAATTCGTGCAGCTACCTATCACTACCTGACCGATTTTGACGCCGGCGATTTCGCGGACCGGTTTGACGTTATCCGGCGAAGACGGACAGGCCGCCATCGGCTCAAGCTCAGTGAGGTTTATCTCGATAATGCGGTCATATTCGGCATCCGTATCAGCCATCAATGGCTGATAGTCCTGCTCTCGTTTCTGGGCGGCCAGAAATTTTCTCGTTTGCTCATCGCTGGCAAAGATACTTGTTGTTACGCCCAATTCCGCCCCCATATTAGTTATTGTCGCCCGCTGCGGCACAGAGAGCCGTTCTGCGCCTTGGCCGAGATATTCGACCACCCAGCCGACATTGCCTTTTGTTGTTAGGATGCTCAGCAGCTTCAGAATGACGTCCTTTGCAGCCACCCAGTCGTTCAATTCGCCGGTGAGTTTTACCCCCAGGACCTTTGGGCATTTCAGGTAAAACGGCCCGCCGGCCATCGCCACCGCCACGTCCAGCCCGCCGGCCCCGATAGCTAACATGCCGATTCCGCCGCCCGTCGGCGTATGCGAGTCGCTGCCCAACAGCGTCGCTCCGGGTTTGCCGAACCGCTCTAAATGGACCTGATGGCAGATGCCGTTGCCTGCCCGTGAATGATAAACTCCGCACTTTGCAGCTATCGTTTGCAGATACAAATGGTCATTATGGTTCTCCGGGCCGAAGCCTGCCATATTATGGTCAACGTAGCTGACCGCCAACTCGGTTTTAACTTTACCAGCTCCCATGGATTCGTACAGCAAAAACGCCGTCGTCCCCGTGGCGTCCTGCGTGAGCGTCTGGTCAATACGAATCCCAATCTGCTCGCCGGCGGCAAGACTGCCCTCGACAAGGTGGTTGCCAAGTATCTTGTAAGTAAGCGTTTGTCCCAATTTTGCACTCCTTGAAAACCAAAAAACAAAGTCTAACATAAACGCCGAATAAAGACAAATTCTATGTTCGCTCAAACGGTTGAACAATCTTTACTCGCAAAAATAATAAGACGGCCTTGTGTTCATTCACACAAGGCCGTCCAAAGAGAACAAACGCAGGAACTGTCTTTACGCGCCCCGGCTACCTAACGATGAGGTGCTGTCAACACAATGCCTCACCAATCGCGCACAACCACGCCGTCTTCGCCTACTAAATACTGCTCGCCATCTTTAACCTTAAGATTGTACACCTTGCCGACATAAGGCATTGCTCTTTTTACAACGCTCTTGATAGCAACTGTGCCGTTTAATGATTTCAACTTCATACCACTTTGCAGATTTTGGGCAGCGACCCATCGTCCGGAATCAAGCATAAAGCAGTGTGCTGCCACAACGCTGATGCGGTTGCCGTTTTCGAGCGTTATATCGCGGCATTCGAAGGTTCCCTGATGCTCCTGGACTTTCTCAATTTGCCTTAAGCACGCCAATGCCACAGTACAACCAAACTTGCCGACCGTCTGCCCCGGGACAACTTCTGAAATCTGCACGAGTTTCCCATCTATCCACACGGGTGTATCGGCAAGAAAACATGTTCTTCCTTTTATTGGGGGCTCGCTGCCTTCGCCATCGTGTACCAGCAATGAATCCAATCTATCCTGTGGCTCACTGGCTCCAGGAATAGGATAGCCGCCCCGTCGTATATCTCCGCCGTCCCACCAGGTGTAGATATTATCGTCATTGACGGCACAGAACGGTTGCTTCATGAAGCTTACGTGGCTGTCCATAAACAATACGTTTTGCCCATCTTCCTGGTGAGCAATAGCGTTTCCAATGTTGATTGCTTCTTTGCCACCGGTGGGATTGTATGAGCTCAACAAGGCGGCATCCTTGCCTTCCGCAGCGGGAGAGGTAATCCACGGATTGCGGTCGGCTGCAATCGCCATACCGGGCTCGCTCGACGTGGTCAGGGCGTACAGGCCATAAGGCATATGGTATGAGTAGCTGCAATGATTCACCGCCTCGGGGCCGAAGTCCCAGAGGTCAATAAGCTCTCTGTCGCCCGCGTTGTATTCGGCGGGCTTAAACTCCGTGGTCCCGGAATCACTCTTGCAAACGAACGACTTGGGCGTTACCTCGGCATACTTGACCAGAAGATAAAAGCTGGACGTAATTGTGGCCATGCCGCCGCCGCCGTCAGCACTTAAGCCATAAGCGGCGAATCGGTTATCGGCCAGCCACTGAGGTATTGTGCCGGTCCATGTGCTGTTTCTGCCGCCGGCACGCGGCAGCTCGTCGTCGTAATCGTTTGCATAAATCAGCATCGCCTTTCCGATGCCGGACAGGTTCGTCCCGCAGACCATTCGGAAGGCAACCTGCCTTACCCTGGCCAGGGCGGGCATTAAAATGCCCATCAACAGAGCTATGATCGCAATTACGACCAGAAGCTCAACTAATGTAAAACCTTTGCGTTCCATTTTCTTTCTCCTTCAATTTTTCGGAGATTCGCACAACCGACCGTTTTTGGGCACATTTCAATAATCTCTGTAATAACAATAAGTACAACCTACTGCCGGGCTCGCATTATGACAGTCCTTGCCAAGGAGCGACGTATAGCATTAAACGCCGTTTTTTTGCGAATCTCCATGGTTCTTTTTTTTCGCCCAAAAACGGTCGGTTCAAAACAATCTCAAAAAAACCGGTTTTTCGCCGAGAAGCTCTGCGCAGTCGCACCTTCCGACATTCAAGAATGTCCCCGGCTCACTCGCGTAAGCCATTTTTCTCCGGAGGGCAGGTTCAGAATATGAATTTAAGAAAGCGAATATGATAGCGACTTAAATTATAATGAGTCTTTCAAGCCTGCCTTTGGGTCAAATTTTTCATGTCGGCGCAAATCCCGCGCGCAAAATTCTTCTCCACGCAAAAACGTACATTAAACTTCAAAAGAACATTTCCGGCAGGCAGGTTTGTGATATGAAATTAAGAAGGCAAATATGATAACGACTTAAATAATAAAACGTCTTTCAAACCCGTCTGTCTCTATATGTTTATACGACAAAACAGTTTCTTTGTTGTTTAAATTTCGTCAATTTCCCCTATTTTCTTGAAATTTTACACAATTCTCTCAGCACCTTTAATATCAGCGCGTAATCGCAGATGCGCAGCAGCATTTTGTCCCTGACACCGGTTATATACGTCCGGGCGGTCTTCTGTTTTTTCCGGTCATTTTCTTGGCTGAATCGCCTATGTCTTCACGCATTCGCTCGGCAAGGCCCAAAAGCCGCTCGACCACATCGGGGTACTGGGCAGAGACATCGTGCTGCTCGCCTATGTCCTTTTCCAGGTCGAACAACGCCAGGCTGATTTTTGCCTGTTCATATTCGACCGGTTGGCCGCCCGTGCCGCCCTTGCGTCCGCCAAGTGAGCGGTAACTATGGGGCAGGTGAAGCTTCCACTTTCCACTGCGGACCGCTTCGAGGGCAAAGCTGCGATAGTAGAAGAACGCTTCGTGCGGACTCTTTGCACCGGGCCGGCCCGACATTAACGGCCAGATGTCCTTACCGTCGATGGTATGAGCAGGCAATTGTGCGCCGATGAGTTTCGCAATTGTAGGTAAAATGTCCATCGTCGAAGCCGGTTCCTTACAGACGGTACCGGCGGGTATTTGTCCCGGCCAGCGCATAATGGTCGACTCCCGCTGGCCGCCGTCGAACGTTGTGCCCTTGCCCTCGCGCAGAGGTCTGGCCGAACCGGCGTGGTCGCCGTAGCTCAACCACGGGCCGTTGTCAGAGCTGAATATCACCAACGTCTTTTTGTCGATGCCTAATCGCTTCAGTGTCGAGAGTATCTGCCCGACCGACCAGTCGATTTCCATCATGACGTCACCGTAGAGGCCCTGCTCGGATTTGCCCTTGAATTTGTCGGAGACAAACAACGGGACGTGCGCCATCGAATGAGGCAGATATAGAAAGAACGGCTGGTCCTTATTCTTCTCAATGAACTTTACGGCGTGCTCGGTGTACCATGTGGTAAGCTGCGTCTGGTCGGGATTATATTCGATAACTCTTTCGCCCTCGATAAGCGGCAGGTCGGGAAAACTTTTATTGGTCGGGTGTTTCGGCCACATATCGTTTGAGTAAGGCAGGCCGAAATAGTCATCGAAACCGTGGCGCATCGGCAGGAATTTGGGATGATGACCCAGGTGCCACTTGCCATAGCAGGCGGTAGCATAACCGAGCGGCTTGAGGACCTCAGCGATAGTCTGCTCTTCATCGCTTATACCGATTTTCGCACTCGGGCCGATTACATTCGGCAGGCTCACCCGCTGCGGATAGCAGCCAGTCATCAGAGCCGCACGCGACGGCGTACACGACGGCGCGGCAGCGTAGAAATCCGTGAACTTCACACCCTCAGCCGCCATCCTATCGATATTCGGCGTCTTATATCCCTTGGCCCCGAAAACCCCGACATCGGCGTAGCCGACATCATCACAGAATACAATAACCACATTCGGCTTATCCACGGATGCCCCGCTTAAAGTCTGTTCAAAGGCACTGCCGCAGCCCGGCATCGCCAGCGCCGCCGCTGCCAGGCCTGCTGCCTTTAAGAAATCACGTCTGTTCAGAATTTTGTCCATTGAAACAACCTCCTATTTCTTTTCATCGGGTTTTTTTACAGGCCAGGGTTGAACGCCGCATCTGGCCGCCCAGCTTTCATACATTGCCTTTAGCTGTGCAACTTTCTCCGGATATTTTTGTGCAAGATTATTCAACTCGGTGCGGTCGGCTTCGAGGTCATACAGCTCCCATTGGCCGGGATGTTTGGAGACCAGTTTCCACTTGCCCTGGCGCACGGCTCGGTTGCCCTCGTGCTCCCAGTAAATCGCTTCGCGCTGAATGGGCTTATTTTCAAAGGCCGGAGCCAAGCTCCTGCCCTCCATCGGTATTATCCTGTTGCCCTTGTATTCAGACGGATATTTCGCGCCGCCAACATCAACACAGGTGGCCATAATATCGATAAGATGTCCGGGCTGATGGTGCAGCTCGCTGTGCGTCTTTATCCGCGACGGCCAGTGAGCTATCAGGGGCGTGGAGATACCGCCTTCGTGCACCCAATGCTTATACAGACGGAACGGCGTGTTCGATGCGTTAGCCCAGGGCCTTCCGTAAGCAATGTAGGTGTCGGCAGGGCCGGGCATCACGCCATAGCCGATACGCACCGGCCGGCCGTCACGAGTAACCTTTGGCTGCATATCGTACTGAAGTTCGTTTTTGTCCATCGGCCTTAGGGGAATATCTTCTGATGGGTCGGGCTTGACCGGGCCACGGCTTCCGTATTCTTCGGCGCAGCCGCCGTTGTCGGCCAAAAAGAAAATCAACGTATTCTCGAAGTTGCCCGTCCTTTTCAATTCCGCAACGATACATCCGACACCCTGATCCAGGGAATCGACCATTGCCGCATATACCTCCATACGGCGCTGGAACCACTGCTTGTCCTCTGCCTGCTCCCATGGCGGAACCTCCGAATCACGCGGAGTAATCTTCCATTTGCTCTTGACAATCCCCATTTCAATCATTCGCTCGTGTCTTTCAGCTCTCAGTGCATCCCAGCCCCGCGCATAGCGGCCTTTGTACTTGGCGATGTCCTGCGGCAGGGCGTGCATCGGCCAGTGCGGAGCAGTAAATGCAACATACATAAAGAACGGACTATCCGAGTTGTGCTCACGAATAAATCCGACGGCATTGTCGCTGATGGCATTCGTATAATAAAAGTCGTCACTGTCGGGCGGTATTTGAGTATTATCACGGGTCAGCGAGCATGGGTCAAAGTAACTGCCGGCCCCGTGAATAGTTCCGAAGAAGCGGTCGAATCCGCGCTGGCACGGCCAGTTGTGTTTCGGGCCGTCCGGTCCCCGGTATCTGGTTACGTGCCACTTGCCCGACATGTACGTACTGTATCCCGCCTGCTTGAGCACCTCGGCGATAGTAACACAACTGTTGTTGAGGTCACCGCGATAACTATCATAACCTTTGTCCTGCATCATATGCCCAACGCCCGCCTGGTGCTGGTAAAGCCCAGTCATCAGCGAGGCCCTGGTCGGACAGCAGCGAGCGGTATTGTAAAATTGCGTGAAACGCACTCCGCCAGCGGCGAGCTTGTCCAGATTAGGCGTGTGAATCTCACCACCGTAACAGCCGATATCCGAATATCCCATATCGTCGGCCATAATCAGGATGATATTCGGCCGTTTGGCCCTATCATCAAGCAATCTGGAAGCACTACTGCACCCCGGCATCGCCAGAGCCGCCGCTCCAAAGCCCACCACCTTCAAAAAATCACGGCGCGTGTAACTATGTTGACCCATGTTTATTTGCTCCTAATCAGAAATATTTTTAATCCGCACACGATGCGGGGCGGGAATGACAAATACTGCTACCGCAACAGAAATCATTTATTCAGTCTGATTTAGATTTTGATGGACCGTACTTTAGTCCAAGCTCGCTCAGCAAAAAAGCATGGTAATGGACACTTTCCTCAATCTGCTCACTCAGCGGAGTAGCCAAGCCATGACCGGTTTCCGAGCTGGTTCGCAGCAGAATCGGCCAGCCCGATGAGGTCGCCTCCTGCAGCCGGGCAGTCATCTTGCGAGAGTGCATCGGATCAACGCGAGGGTCATTGGCACCGGTAATAAACAATACGGACGGAATGTCTGCTGATTCTTTGACGTTATGGTAAGGCGAATATGCGTAAAGTGCACGAAATTGTTCGGGATTCTTAACAGTGCCAAATTCCGGGATGTTAAACTCCCCGTTGGGCGCGAGCTCCACCCGCAGCATGTCATATATTCCGACAAAGGAAACCACAGCTCTACAAAGTTCAGGGTGTTGGGTGATCATAGCACCCATCAGTAATCCACCATTACTGCCACCAATGATTGCCAGTTTTTCAGATGTTGTATAGTCGGCATCAATCATATGTTGCATCACAGCGGCAAAATCATCAAAAACGTTCTGCTTGCTGGTAAGCATACCTTCCCTGTGCCATTGCTCGCCAAATTCACCACCGCCGCGAAGGTTCGCTTGTGCATAAACACCTCCCTGGTCAATCCACACACGGCGCAGAGAACTGAACCGGGGCTTGATACTGCTCCCGTACCCGCCATAGCCCGTAAGTAAAACCGGATTTGAGCCATCCAGCTTTACTCCCTTGCGGCGAATGATATTGACGGGCACTCTGGTTCCATCTTTAGAAGTGGCATATTCGCGTACGACCTCACAATCGGAAAAATCGACAGGCGGCTGGCTAACAAGTGCCGTCTTGCTGGTTATTCCTTTGTCAGGGCTAAACAGATACCACGCTGAGGGAACAAGGTACGAAGAGTTCTGATAGAGAATATTATCGTTCTCCTGGGCTACAATTTGCCCTACATTGGAGACCGGAAGGATTTTCGGCCCTGCCTGCTGCTGTCCCTGATAGTCGAAGACGCGTATCTCAGAAGGTCCACCAAGCTGGTAGGTAACGTATAGTCGGGTTGCGGCGGCCACTATCGGGGGATGGCCGTAGAAATCGGAAACGATAGTATCTTTACCTTCAGGAACAATTACTTCGGCTCTCTCCAAGGAAAAATCAACTAAGGAGACCTTCGTTATTTTGCCCCGAGGTGCATCGGCCCGAGATATCAAAAACAGTGTGTCATTAGCGCCGAACGTCGCCTGGACGACTTGGTCATCATAATCAGTTATTTGCTTCCATTGTCCAGCCTGCGTACTAATATAGTGGGCGAAACGTCCACTGTCACCATATTGAACGGTTGCCAGCACGTTCCCGGAACCGGCATCCGTTTCGAGAATAATTTCCGCTATCCGGGGGAAGCCCCTGCCAATCTCGTAGTTATCTTTATCAGGCGAAGCTCCCACGCTATGGAACCAGACTTGCTGGTAGAAATCCATATCTTCGGGCGGACGCTCACCATCGCGAGGATATCGCGTGTAGTAGAAACCCGACCCATCCGCCGTCCACGCGAGGTCACCTCCGGCAGTGCCACCGTTGACACGGGGAATGACCTCTCCAATTTCCCTGCCGCTCTGTGCTTCATAAATGTGTACATCTCCACTCTCGGAGCCGCCGACCGAAAGCGAAACGGCGACAAGACTACCATCCGGGGAAGGCACATACCAGTCGATGGACGTTGTGCCGCCCGGGTCGATTTTCGTAGGGTCAACGATGACCCGCTCGGACTCCTGCTCTTCCGCCGACGGCATAACTACCAGAAACGGCTGCTCCAGCGGTGGCTGACGCTTCATAGCAAAGACTTTTCCTTTGCGCCAGCAAACCGAGTAATAGCTGACAGTCTCCGCGGTTAGTATCTCCGTGACCCGTTCACGAAGCTCTTCGACATAGGGTAGATTGTCTAATACACTTCGGGCGTAATCATTCTGCTTATTGCTCCAGGCTTGCACACGGTCATCATCCCAATCTTCCAGCCACTGATATGGGTCAACAACCTCGAGGCCATGATAAACGTTTGTAACGGGTATCTGAGCAGTTTGAGGCGGTCCAAGTGTTGCGCAGCCACCCAGAACGATAAGCAGAATAGATATGAGTTTCGCATACCGCATCACTAAATCCCTTCACTTGAGTGAGATGATTTACACATCTTTATAAATCCAATTCTACAAGGTTGTGTTTCTCAGGACAATATTTAGTTATTTATCAGCACTTCCTGTCCGTGCCTTTCCACCCTCAGGGGAACTTGAAGTTAGTCTTTCTTTTCAGCCGTTCGAGCTCCTTTTTCATGTGCTCCACAACATCGGCACGCCCGGCATTGCCAATCAGATTGTTGAGTTCTTCGGGGTCGTTCTTAATATCATACAATTCATCAGTCAGTTTGTCGGATAGAGGATAAGTAACGTACTTCCACCGTTTTGTGCGTACAGCCAGCACGGTAGGTCTTTTGTATTTGCGGTCCACCTCCTGGAAGTATTCGTAGAGAAAACTCTTTCGGCCCGGCCGGCCTTTAAGAACGCCCAGCCAGCTTTGCCCCTGCATTATACAAGGAACGCTTAGCCCCGCCAGCTCAAGAATTGTCGGTGCCAAGTCCATATTCAAAACCATTTCGTCACACCTGGTCCGGGCCTTGGCAAGGGGTGGATATCTCATAAGCAGTGGAATGCGTATGGATGGTTCGTAAGCAGCACGCTTGTCCCACATGCCGCCGTGCTCGCCGTGGAAATAGCCGTTATCACCTGCAAAGATAATTGCAGTATTATCCAGCATATTCTCCGCTTCGAGTGTTTCAAGAACACGGCCGATACTTTCGTCCACAGCAGCGAGAGAGCGCATATAATTACGAATCTGGCTTTTCCAATCCTCATCCATTTTTCTGCCCCATTCCGGCTTGGTTGTAAGATTGTCGTCGGGGTTATGCTGTGATTTGATTTCAATATTCGAATAAAGATTCTCGTGGCGCTCGGCAGGCTTGAAGGGGCCATGCACGGCCTTGTGACTGAGGTATAACATAAAGGGCCCGTCGTGTTTGCTCTTGAGGAAACGGACCACGTAATTGGTCAGCTCATCGGTGATGTAAACTTCGGACTGGACGATCTCTCCATCCACATTCAGATTATTTTTGTCATATCTGCCCTGCCCGCTAAAGCTGACCCAGTGGTCGAATCCGGGCCGGGGTGAATTCGTCCTGGCCATATGCCATTTGCCGATGAACGCCGTTCGGTAACCTGCCTTGCGCAGAAGCTGAGGGAACGTTGGAATGGACGGATTCGGGTCTCTGCCGTTGTTCATAAAGACTTCGTGAGCATGTGCATAGCAGCCGGTCAGAAAACTGGCCCTCGAAGGACTGCACAGGGAAGTTGTCACGAATGCATTACTAAATAGGACGCCTTCTTCAGCAAGCCTATCCATGTTCGGCGTTTTCAGCCAGGGATGCCCGGCACAGCTCATAGCATCGTAGCGCTGGTCGTCCGTTAAGATAAAAACTATATTGGGCCTGCGATCAGTTCGTTCACCACCGACCACACAACCCGGCACCGCTAACGATGCCGCCCCAAGACCGACAGCTTCCAAAAAATCACGGCGATTATAGTTGAGCAAAGGTGCACTCATGTTAATTTTACTCTTGTTAAGCAGAATCTGCTCGTTGTTATAATCCGGACTATACCCTAAAATAGTTTTTTACATCATAGAATCCAGAACGGCTTGAAGTCGCTTCCTCGCCGCGGCAGCTTCCGGATCGCCCGGATTCGGATTCTCCTCAAGCGTATCAGCCGCCACATCATAAAGGTTGCCGACCCGATTATAATCGCCTTGGCCGTAGAGTTTCCACCGCTTCTCGCGTGCGAAACGATACAGCGTCGTACCCGGGTCTCTTCGATACCAGCAGAATATCCAATCCCTCGGATTGCCCCTTCTGCCGAGAAGCTGAGGCAGGAAGCTCCGCCCGTCAATGGTTACATTCTCAGGAAGCGAACCGCCGCCCACCTCCGCCAGAGTCGGAAGCACATCACTGAAATCCACCAGGTCAGTGCACACTTTGCCCACCGGCGTCGTGCCTTTCCAGTTCGCAATAAGCGCAACGTGCGTGCCCGCATCGGTCGTAAGGCCCTTGCCTCCGTCAATAAAGCTGCCGTCCTTCATTTCCGATGTAATTCCTCTGGGCGTACCGTTATCACCGGTAAACAAGAGAAGCGTATTTTCCCGCAGGCCCAGCTCATCCAGTTTCCTGACGATACGCCCTATGATTTTGTCCATATAGGCAACCATATCCCCGTAGTATTTTTTGTTACTCAGCTTCCGTCCCCATCCCTGGCTGTCCGGCGTGGGCTCGAACGGCCCATGGGTCAGTGCCATCGGAAAGTAAATGAAAAACGGCCTGGACTCCTTCGATTCGTGGCGGTCTATAAGCTCCAGAATATGATTACAAAAAACATCCGGCCCGTATTTGCCCTCAAGATTCTCAAGCAGCCGACCGTTTTGTATAATCTTTGGATCTCGATAGCGGGAGCCTTTGGGAGAATAAGCGTCCTCCATGTGCCAAAGGCAATACTCATCGAAGCCGGCAGCGTATGGACCAGCGATACCACGGCCCATTAGCTGCCACTTGCCCACTATATAAGTATCATAGCCGGCACTCTTCATTACGTGCGCAGAGGTCTTCTCCTTGAAGTCGAACACGCCAAACTTAACGTAGTTCCGGGCATTTGACCTGCCTGTCATAATCTTCACACGCGAGGGCGTGCAGAGCGGCTGCGAATAGCAGTGCTCGAACCGCATGCCCGTCCTCGCCAGCTCATCAAGGACAGGAGTCTTATAGGATTTGCTGCCGTAACAACCAAGGCACTCATAGCCGATATCGTCGGCCATTATCAGGATGATATTTGGCTGCTTGTTCCTTCCGGCAGACAAACTTGAAACGCTACTGCACCCCGGCATCACAAGCGCTGCCGCTCCACAGCCCACCGTCTTGATAAAATCTCGTCTGTTCATAAGCGGTTCTCTCCTTTCGGTCATTTCTTTTCTATACGTTTTGCAAGCTGGTCTTCGCCCGGCGTCAATCCTGCAAGGTGCAGGGCAACCTCTTTGCGGATTTCAGTTATTACCTCCGGATGGTCTTCGGATATATCATATTTTTCGGAAGGGTCGTGCTCGAGATTATAAAGCAATGGGGGCTCGTGGTGCGTCTCTTTGTCTGCACCCTTACCGTAGGCCGGCCTTGTTATAAAATGCGCCTTATATGGCCCTTTGCGAGCAGCGTATAATTTTGCACCCCGATAATAAAACATAATTTTTCGGGGACTTGGTCCGGTCCCGAACAAGGCAGGCGACAGGTCCAACCCGTCAACAACGCGGTCGGTAGGGACTTTCGCACCGGCTAACGTCAGAATCGTCGTATATATATCCATAGCCGAGCCGATATCATTCACGACGGCTGGTCTGATTTTGCCCGGCCACCACATAATACAAGGCTCCCGCATACCACCTTCAAAGGTACAGCCTTTGCCTTCTCTAAGCAGGCCCGCCGAGCCGCCGTGCTCATTGAACGTAAGCCACGGGCCGTTGTCAGAGGTAAAGACAACAAATGTATTCTCCGCCAAGCCTTCGTGGCGCAGCGTCCTGAGTATCTGCCCGACGCCCCAGTCGATCTCTTCAATCACATCGCCATATAAACCGCGCAGGCTTTTGTCCTTGAACTTCTTAGAGACAAACAACGGGACATGAGGCAGGTTGTGCGCCAGGTAAAGAAAGAAGGGCCTGTTTTTGCTCTTTTGTATAAACTTGATTGCCTCTTCGGTGTAGCGCTTCGTAATCGTGTTTTGGTCGGCGGGGCGCTCTACAATCTCTTCATCGCGCATAAGCGGGACATTAAAGTACTCAATCTTCGGCTCAAGGAACGCCTGCCGTCCTTCGCCGCCGATGCGGTCCATATCGTTGCTGTAGGGGATGCCGAAATAGGAATCGAAGCCGTTATTTGTCGGCAGATATTGCGGCAGGTGTCCGAGGTGCCATTTTCCGACACAGGCGGTCGCATAATCTTCGGCCTTGAGGGCCTCGGCGATTGTAACTTCATTTTTCGGCAGGCCGTTAGCCGAATCGGGAAACAGCACACGCCGTTCGTCACTGCACATCCCGCTGCGAATCGGCAGTCTTCCGGTCAGCAGTGCCGCCCGGCTCGGCGTGCAGACCGAGGCCCCGACGTAGAAGTTCGTCCATTTCTGGCCTTCCGCGGCCATCCGGTCCAGATTGGGCGTGCGAATTGTCGGATGGCCGTAGCAGGTTAAATCGCCGTAGCCCATATCATCGCAAAATATGATGATAAAGTTTGGTTTATTCTCAGTACCTCTTCCGGCATTCAACCGGCCGGAAGTCGCGCAGCCGGGCAGTGCCAGCGAAACGGCACCCGCACTTAGAAATTTGATGAATTGACGTCGGTCCAATTGATGTCTCATAGGAGGATTCCTTAACTGGTTTATTGCATACTCCAACTGTCACTTTATGCTATAATAACCGGCCAGAAACAATCTTGCAAGGGTTCAGATAACCTCAATTTGAACGGAGGATAGCCGTCCGTCAGGCTTGAGCGTTGTTTGTAAGGAGTTCTTATTATGAGCCAGGCCAAAGTCGTTGCGCTTAAGGCAACCCAGCTTATTGACGAAATGGCCGTCGGGCCAAAAGCCGCCAGTCTCGTCCGTCTTAGCCGAATCGGTCTTGCTGTCCCCGATGCCTTCTGCATCACCGGGACAGCTTTCCGGGAGCATTTAGAGCAGAACAACCTCACCGTCCGTATAAAATCGGCTGTGGATGAACTTGCAAAAACCAAGCCGGCAGCCAGGGAATCTGTCCTTTCATCTCTCAGGCAGGACGTTACCGAGGCGCCTCTATCAGAGGAGGTTCAACGCCAGACAGAAAATCATTATCGAAAGCTCGGCGCAGAGCGCGTTGCTGTCCGCTCATCAGGTACTGCCGAAGACCTGACGGCCCATTCCTTCGCCGGTCAATATGACACCTACCTGGGCATAGCCAATCTTGAAGATTGTATAGAAGCTGTCAAGAAATGCTGGGTCTCTCTGTGGACGCTGCGCGCCTATGAGTATCGGGAAAAAAACGGCTTTGACCATCTTAAGATAAATATGGCTGTAATAGTTCAGTCGTTCATCGCCCCAGATGCCTCCGGCGTTATCTTCACGGCAGACCCGCTCAGCGGCGAACGTTGCAGCATAGTAATCGAGGCCTGCTTCGGTCTGGGAGAAGCCCTGGTTTCTGGAAAAGTAACTCCCGACAGATTCATCGTCGGTAAAAAAAATCTCAAAATACATTCTCGCACAATATCAGAGAAAAAAATTGAGTGTGTACTTAACAGCAACGGTCTTGTTAAAGAGCAACCTGTTCCAAGCGAAAGGTCTTCTGTTTGCTGTTTAGACAGGAAACAAGTAAAAAGACTGGCCAAACTTGCAATAAAAGTTGAGACCGAATTCGGCTGTCCCCAGGACATCGAGTGGGCGATATGTAAAAAGAAAATCTATTTCCTCCAATCGCGGCCGATTACCGCTATTGGGCCGGAGAAATCGCGACAGGAACAGCAAATCTGGAGTACCTACTGCCTCGAAGAAGTTATGCCTGATGTTGTTACACCTGTTACGTGGTCGATGCTTCAGTGTCTGGGAAATAACCTTTTCGACCCCTCTCTTCGTGACCTCTGTATCAACCGCCGGGATACTCCTGTATTTGGCCTCATAGCCGGACGACTCTACTTCAACGCGAGCTTCTGGACTGCTGTTATATTGTGCCTGCCGGGTTCTCGCAATTATGACTTTAGAAAAAACGCCGGAAATGAAACCGGTTTACTTGACCTGCTTGAAAAGCTGGAAAATCTAACACAAGAAGACCTGCCAAAAATAGAATTCAACCGAATACGATTCATTCTAAAATTGCCGCTCCTGCTCATTGGTGTCATCGCGAACACTCCCGAAAAAGGCCAATCCATACTTGAAAACGCCAGAAAAATGAACAAAAAATGGCAGAGTCTTAATATATCCAGCTTGTCCGCCGAACAAATGGCTGACTGTTGTATGGACGCTATCGACGACTTCGACCGCCTCATCGTAGCACACGCGCCCTACCTGTTCAGCATAATGATGGCATTTCCAGCCCTTGAGATAGTATGTTCAAAATGGCTTTCTGATGACAGTTCCCGTACCTCAAAACTGCTTGCAGGACTTGGAGGCATGGATGATGCCGAATCCGCTACGGACCTTTGGCGTCTTGCTGTGAAGGCACACGAATCGCCCGATATCGAAACAGCCCTCCTTGCAGGAAACTGCTGGGAGAATACACTACAGAAAGTCTCTGAGCTTCAAAGAGGCGATGAGTTTTTGAAAAGCTGGGATGAATTTATGGAACGCCACGGCCACCACTGCCGAGCTGAGTTGGAGCTGTACAATCAACGATGGTATGAGACGCCGGATTATATCCTTGGCCTGGTAAGAAGCTACCTTGCTTGCTTAGGTAAGACCGACCCTTTGGAGAATTATAGAAAACTCGCAAATCAAAGGGAACAGCTTGCGGCAGGATGCCGCCGGAAACTCAAGAATCCCATTAAACGCCTGATTTTCAACAAACTTCTCATTCGTTCTCAAAAGGGTGCTCTCTTTCGCGAGAACATCAAAAGCGAAGTTATAAGATTGATAGTAGTAATGCGACAAATGCTGCTCGAGCTCGGTAATAGATTCGCGAATCAGGGGCTTCTTGCTGAGACCGATGATATTTTCTTCCTGGAATTCAGAGATATTATTCAGATTGCCAAAGGTCGGCACAAACTCGATATCAGACAAATCGTTGCCACACGCCGCAGAGAGTATAAGAGGTGGCAATCTATCACTCCACCCAAAGTAGTCGTTGGTGAAAACGATCCAGATAGCTTTGTGCCCGAGGTTGTGGATGCAGATGTCGATGTCCTGAAGGGCTGGGCGGTAAGCTCGGGTGTAGCGGAAGGAAAAGCACGGGTAATTCTCAGGGCTGACACCGATGAACAAGTATTGGCTGGCGAGATCCTGGTGGCACCCTTCACCGACCCGGGCTGGACTCCTTATTTTTTACCGGCCGCTGCGGTAGTCATGAATCAAGGCAGTCTGCTCTCCCACGGCAGTATCGTTGCCCGCGAATACGGAATTCCCTGTGTCGTGAACGTGGGACCGACCACGAGAATCGTCAAAACCGGCCAGATGATACAGGTGGACGGAAACAGCGGCGTTGTCAGGATACTTCAATAACCGACAATAATCGATTTACTTAAGCAGTAACTGATGAATAAATGCCGCGACAAGCCAGACCGCAAAGCTCACGCACAGCACAATCCACAAAGACAGACGCTTGTGAAAACATAAATAAGCCACAAGGAAAAACAAAACACTCGGCACAATACCCCACAAGGCGCCTTTGGTGTACTCGCTCATCAGGCCGAAATTGCCGGGATTATCCAGGTACCGACCAGCTTTTCACTTAATGAACCGGATAGTCAACGGATAACGATAGTGATAACCATCGTTGGCCTTAACGGCTGCAATCAGCAAAAAGATCAAGTCAAAAATGGCTACCGCCGGCAGTAAAACAAAACCAACGCACGCAAAACACAGAAGCCCCGCAACAATCCCATATATCAACATAGATATCTGGAAGTTTACCGCTTCTTTGCCCTGCTCGTTCAGGAAAGGAAATTCTTCCTTCTTTATCTGCCAGACAACCAAAGGCCCTACGACGCAGCCAACAACCGGAACAACAAGTCCGGCAAGCGCCGACAGATGGCATATCATCGCCCACATACGGGCATCTTTGTTGATCTCCTTGCTTGGCGGACCTTCTTGAACAGCTTCGGGCTGTTCAGCGCTGACTTCTTTTTCGGCAGGAATTTCACTTTCGGGCTGTTCGGCGCTGACTTCTTCGGCGGGAGTTTCGCCTTCGGGCTTTTCCGCCGGCTCCGGGGTTTCCTCTTCTTTTGCCATAATCCAGCTCCCTTCTATTTAATTTATTTCGTATTGACTCCTGCTGCCTGGCTTTACTTCGCAAAGCGGCAGGGACTCTTTTTTAACAAAGGCCGATAAAACCGTCAAGAGCAAAATCCGAAACAACGAACCCTTTGCACAGGTGACTAAACGGCCTACCAACCACTCACTATATAAATAACACAAACTGACAAATTTGTTACAGTCATTCTTAGCTTATGATCGCCAAAGCATTCTTATCGGTCAGTTTGGGTGTATGTGTTTAGACGCTTTTGATTTCTTTTTGGCACATACGTTTGAGCAACTAATCACCATTTTTGTGAGTACGCCGACCGGCACTGCTGACATCGATTGTTTTTATGCCGAGCCTGCCCACCGGCGTCTCCGGGGCAAACCTAACCGCACCTTTCTCAAACTCGACAATAAGCGGGTCAGCAAGCAGGTTTCCCTCCTCGGCCTTGAACTGATAAGTGCCGGAATGACTGTAATTCTTTAACTTGCGACATTGAACTGTCCCTTCGGCGCTGAACAGCACATTGTTCCGCAGTGTCGTAATCGCATCGGGATTCTCCAGCACGATATTACCTTTTGCACAGACGATGTTTTTCTCTACGGTGTAGTTTGATGACTTCGGAAATGTAAGCCTTACGTCCGCGTCGCTGATAAAAACGTTGTTGCGGATGGTGTTATTTTTAGCCATATGGTTGTGTGACGGCCGCACTATACCATAGGACAGATTACCCTCAACCAGGCAGTTCTCAGACCTCTCGTCGAGGTAGTAAGCCGAGGCGCCGTAACCACCGGTGTCGATGATGTCCCGGATGAAATTGCCCCGAAGCACAAGACCCTTGCCTGCAAAACAGTAGATACCGGCACCGTCGTGTAGCTCCTGCATCGCGTGATAAATCAGATTGTGCTCGATGCGGTTATTTTGCCCGCCCCAATTAACGGCCGTGTAAGGCGTTTCGTGAACTTCGTTATGGCTGATATCACAATTCCTGCCGCCGCCCTGCAGAGCAATAGCGCTGGGATATGTAAGACCGACATCGTGGATATGATTATCGATAACAACGTTCGAGGTCCCGCTGCACCTGATGCCGCAGGCGCCGGTGTGATGCACATTACATCGCTCAATGCGCAGACCGCTGCCGGAAGCCTTGATTCCCTGCCCGCCAACATTGACGATTTCAAGTTCAAACAGCCGACAGTCCTTAGCCAACGCTATGGTGACAGCACCCTCGAACCTGCCCGCCCCGAAGCCGCCGGCCTTAAGTGGCGTTGTTGTAACCGACAGCGTCAAACCGCGAACGGTTATGTCCCCGGCTGGCTTGTCCCAGGTGCCCTGAATCCGTATGATAGATTCAATAGTCGGGGCAAAAACCACCGCCTTGGTCATATCCTCTCCGGGCAAAGGCCAATACACCAACTTGCCGGCCGTGCGGTCCAGATACCACTGTCCGGGCCGGGTCATTCCCTCGCGCACGTTCCAGATAACATACTTTTTGACACCGAACGCCCCCGGTGGATGACCCGACGGACTGGCAAAAGTAAGCGTATTTGATTTCGTATCCATAGCGGCCAGACCTATCAGTGACTCGTCCCACATATGATAAATAGTAACTTCTGCGTTGTTGATGTCCAGCCACGGGCCGATGTCCTCGGGACGATATTTTAACGTGGTCAATTCCTCGTTCGTCGGTTTGCGTTTCCATCCGCCGCCTGTGCTGCTCATCCAGGGCACGTTGAAGCTGCTGAGGTGTTCGAAATATCCTTTTTCCGGCATCCGTGCACGCCGGCAAAAACGCCCGTTCACTACTAATGCTCGGAAGTCCCAACTTCCATCTTTGACGCCGGGTAGCCTGGCTGAATAGAACTTTTCGCCGTCCCTCTTCCAGCCATCAACTTTCCGACCACCATAGATATAAACCTTCGCCCCGGGCGCCGATTCTATGCGTAGCCCCGCATCTCTGTCAGTAAGCACCAACGGCTTATCGAGGAAATACTCTCCACCCTGCACAACGACCTTTCGGAATTGTTTCGTGCCGAGCTTTCGCGTTGCTTTACACGTGGCTCCGAGTGTAGCGAACGGACCATCCGTCCGTTCTGCATTTGCTCCGGGTATCCGGCCAGACCAGGAGTCTTTGCCGTTGACGGCAAGGTAAAAGGTGTCGGCTTTGGTCAGCTCCGCCTGAACAGGTACAAATGCCGACCCGATGCTCAATGACATCAAAGCGACTAAGAAAATGTGGCTGATTCGCATCAATTTCCTCCTTCGGCGGACCTGGGCAGCCACACAGCCATCTCGCTTTTGCCGCGGTGTGCCCAGGCGTAATAGGGAATTGCAGCAACTTCGATACTGTTCAACACCATTTTGCTTTCCTGCTGAGGCTGTTGTATCCTCCCCTGACCCTTCACTGTCACGATGCCGCCCAACAAATCACCATGATATTCGGAGTTCAATTTTGCTTCCGGCGGCAAAATTAGCTCTGCCACGCCCTGCGGATTGTCCACGCCTTCGAAGCAATACACCAAAGGCCCGCGCTGGACGGCTATGCGCCCGTTGTTATCTTTTACATTCTCGTGGGAAACGACCCGGCGTATCGGCACCGGCAGGTTCAGCTCTATACAATCGCCCTTCTCCCATCTGCGGCTGATAGACGCAAAACCCTTGTCGATATTCAAGTCAAGAGATTTGCCGTTGACCTTGAGTGTTACTTTCTCAGAGCTTTCGTTCAGGAAGCGATAAAGGTCGCTGGGAACAGGCTCATTCTGCGCCCAGCCGGGAATGCGAACACAAATCGCAAACTTCGCCGAACGCTCCGGCTCAACCGTAATCTCCACGGCCCCATCCCACGGATAACGCGTCTGCTGCTTCAGGCGCACGGTATTGCTATCCATCTTGATTGTGACGCTTCCGCCAATGAAAAGATTCACATACAAAACGTCACCTTGCTGTGCGTAAGCGTAGCCGGGAAGCGACGGCATAAAACGCACAATATTTGTAGGACAGCAGGCGCAGCCAAACCACGGGCTTCGCTGATAGTCGCCGTCACTGGCTAACGGGTTCGGGTAGAAAAACTCATCACCACTCAGTGAAATACCCGAAAGAAATCCATTGTAGATTACTCTTTCCAGCACATCGATATACTTTGCATCGCCGCCCAATAAAAACATCCGATGGTTCCACATGGCGTTGGCAATGGCCGCACAGGTCTCGCAATAGGCCGTCTTGTTGGGCAGCTCGTAATCCTCGCCGTAGGATTCGCCGCCGCGCCTTGCTCCGACACCGCCGGTGATATATAGCTTCTTTGAGACAACGTCCCACCATATCCGCTCGAGCGCTTCGACGTAACCGTTATCGCCCGTCAGGGCCGCCACATCCGCCATCCCGGAATACAAATAGCCCGCCCGGACGGCGTGGCCCACCGCCGTCTCCTGCTCGATTACTGGCTTATGGTCCTGGCAGTAATCGCCGTAAATCTTGCGCCTATCAGACCGGCCACGCTCATCGAGGAAGAACTTCGCAAGCGCCAGATATTTCCCGTTACCGGTTATACGGTACAACTTCACCAGGCCTATTTCTATCTCCTCATGTCCGGGCACATCGTGTTTCTTATCGGGGCCGAAAACCGAGTCAATGTAATCGGCAAGCCGAATTGCAACATCAAGAATTTTTCTTTTTCCGGTAGCCTGGTAGTAAGCCACGGCGGCCTCGAAGAAATGGCCCGCACAATAAAGCTCATGTTTGTTGCGGACATCCGTCCAGCGTTTTTCCGGCTGGCGCTCGGGCAGAGAATAAAAGGTGTAAAGATAGCCATCCTCCCATTGGGCCGCTGCTATTTTGTCAATCACGCCGTCAACGTATTTTTCAAGCTCCGGATCGGGATGACTTTTCAACGAATAAGCGGCCCCCTCAATGACTTTGTAGAGGTCTGAATCGTTAAAGTAGATGCCTTCAAACTCCCCTTCCATCAGGCCACCGGCTTTTGCAAAATTATCAATTCGACCTGTCTCTTCACACTTTTGAAAATCATAAGGCACCGTTACCTTACGGTTGGTCTCCATCCGCGGCGCCCAGAACTCATCGGCGATAACCACATCGGTGAACGCAACGGCCCGCAATTGAGCCGATTCCTGAATTTGGCAGCCTGTTACAAATACGAACATAGCTATAGTTGCAATCCACAAGATGCCTTTCGGTATTGCAAAAAGATGTTTTCTTAATAACCGAATCTTTACCATTTCCTTACGCTCCTTTTCTGTTTTCGCGACAGAATTTACCCATCAGCTCCATTGCTTTGTTCATCCTTTCGGCTGAGCCATCCATCTTTGCGTAGGCATCCACCAATTCCAGCAGTTCCGGGGCTGGCTCAACCTTCCCATAGTGGTGCGAAACGTTGACAATCGCGGCATCAAGGCCGTATTCGGCCACCTTTGCAACGTAGGCCCTGCAGACTCCGATTCTTCGGCCCGGCAGGTCACGGACACAGTTGCTAATCCCAAGCGAGCAATGTACACCCTTCATTTGCACATCGCCTTTGATTTTCTTTATCGTCTCGAATGCCCTATACGTATAACCCGGCACATTCGGCTCCATCGGCATATCTATCGCCAACGGAAAGACGGTTGAGTCGAAGAAAATTTCGCCGGGCGCAAAACCGTACTCACCGACCGCCTTGGCAAAAATCCGCCTGGCTAAGGAATACAACTCATCAACCGAGTGCGAGCCACCCGGCCCGGTAGGTATTCCTTCGCCGACCAAAAGACCAATGAACGCAAAATCGAAATCTTTCTTTAGCGGCAATATGTCCTCTATCGTATAAACCTTGACCGAGTTTATAAGTGGCTGTTTAACTTGACCGCTGGCATTATACCACTCCTTCAGGCCCGCTATCAGAACATCGTTGTTACTGCTGTCGATACAAATCGGCACGCCATTGCCCCACTTACGAACCATTCGGACGTACTCGGCCATCATATCAACGCAAAGCTGTGGCTCGTCCTCACCAAAGGCATCGAGATTGACCGCCATATAACCAGCCCCGTCAGCAGCCTGTGATTCAATTAAGGCCTTGATGTAATTCAATGGCCCGCTTGGTGCCGAATAGGCATTGGGGCCAAGTTCCGCTAACTGCTTCATTATCTTGCCGGTCTTCGGAATCGAAGCGTGGATTGATTCGCCGATAGTAATCAGTGGATTCTTCATCGTACGGTCCTTAATACAAAAAAAATCAACCGTTTGCCATTCTTTTTATAACCTGTATTCATAAACACTTATGCAATCCCATTGTCTTTTTTTATATCTGATTTTGGTGCTGCGACGACCAAAACAATTACCACTGTGGGTAATTCTGCGTTGTGGATAACCTGTTGATAACCCAAGGTCCGTCCCTCAGACCGTGTCTGTCCGCGACGCTGAAAAATGTCGGATCAAACGGTTGCTTTTTTGCCGCCGCCTCTGCGACCTTCTCTAAATCCACTTGTCTCTCCGTAACTTCTTTCTAATAAAGACGTTACATCCGCCAACAAAGTCGCCACTTAAACTCACCTCCATCTGAGCACCTGCGAACCAACAGTGTGCCCAAATTCCACTGGGCTTGCAATGGATTCGAGAAAAATTGTCCTGTTAGTGGATAATCCATGGAAAAATTCTTCATAATTCTTATATCACGAGTAAATACACACACACCAGAACGCTGTTTGTTCCGATAAAAACGCAATTTCTCCGTCACCAAATCACTTCCTTAACGGCCGTCCTTGGGGATGGCTCGGAGCAACCACCCGTAACCAACACACATTTATCGTGTTACAGACCACCAACAGAACCTCTCAATACTCAACCGCCGCTAAAGTTCGTGGCGTTATTGTGGAAAAATTCAACCGCCTGCGGCTACAGGATAATCTCACATCTCCATCAATCGGCAGAACCAGCGTCTTATGTGCCTTGACAGGCTTGGAGAATTCCACCGACACATCGACCGGCTCATCATTGAAATTTTCAACAATCAGACAATCTTCGCCGATTAAGTACAAAGCCACTTCGTTCGGAGCATCAAACCTTATTCCGAACGGCGCCAACAACTTGTCCCTGATGGGTTTGAGCTGTTTTCGATTTAACTCAAGCAAGCTGCGAGGTTTCCCATTGACCTTCAGGATGATTAAGTCTTCATCATCAAGATTCACGTTATCTAACCGCCTAGCCAGGCCATCTGTCATAAGCACGGGCTTTTGAGCAGCGAGCATTTTCTTGAGTTTCTTGGTCAAGTTCGGGTCTTTGATTGCGTGTACCGAGAAAAACGCAGCCTTCGCATCAGAGCTAATCTCTGCGGTAGGCACAAGCGGTAATCCCAACATCCCCACGAAATCGAATACGTATTGCTCATCATAAGCATCGCTGTTTGGCGGCTTAGGCGCAAGAATGCCTTTGAGAGGTTTATTTCGCACCAAACCGGCGAGCCTGAACAATCCTGGAATCTCCGTCCGTAATTTTTCAACGTTTGCCGGCCCGTTATCTCGCAGCAGCGAACTATAACAAAACAGCAACATCTCCTTAGCATCCGCCAATACGGTCTGACGCGCCTGCTCTACGTATGTATTTTCCGTGGTCCCGTAAGGGTCAAACCACCCGCCGCCCGTTTTCGGCCCGCCTATCTCGCCCAGCCATCGCATAATGTAATAAGCTTCGTACTGAACTTTTCCTCCCCAACGCTTATCCGCATAATCGCGCGTCTCAGTGCCTACCCAGATTCTATCATAGTCTGCTGTTTCACGTGAAACCTCATACCCACGATTATGGAAATTGTCGTACCATTGAGGATATTTGATTATGATTTTTACGTCCGGATTGACCGCCCTTGCCGGTCCTAAAATTCTTTCACGGCTCATCCCGACCATAAGCTCACAGCGGTAATCAGCCCACGTCCGGTCGCCGCGCGCTTTTTCGCACTCATCGCATTGGCAATCGGTAAAAAGAAAGTCATCAATCATAATCTCATCGAACATCGAGGCCGTGTATTCGAAGATTTCCTGCAAGCTCTTTTGCGTGCCCTTATTGGTATAACAGGAAATCAGGTTCCAGCCTGTCGATATCTTACCGACCTGCGTAGTTGTAACACAACCTGAAACCTCGAAGCCCCCTGCTTCAAACCTTGATTTAGCTCGTTCCAGAGTTTCTCTCTCGGCGGTATATCGGCTTCTGAAAGTTTCAATGAAAACATGGGTAACGCCGGTCTTCTTACACCAGTCGATTGCCTTACTTATGCCCTCCCCGGTACCCAAATGGTCGCGCACATTCTGCGCCGTAAACAGCGTAGCTATCTTCAAAAGACCCTTATTTTCATTTGCCAAATCCCATAGCGGTTGAGATTGACACCTCAAGGTCGCTAACAAAACCAACCCCGCAACAGCACATTTCAAATGGCTTGACTTAATCACTTCCCATATCTCCCTGAATAATTGAACTCTACATTATTAAAAAAAGAGCACCCCGCCTTTCAGTCGAGGACCCCTTCCAACAGGTGGAAGCGGGCGTAACCGCCTCAAATCCTAGCCTGAGTTCGTCGAAGGCTTGTTTTGAGGTGTTGTAATCAGCCTTTGTCGAAAGCCGTGATTTTCTCTTTCAGCGCCCGGCAGGCTGCTGCCGGGTCACGGGCCTTCGTGACCGCTGCACAAACCGCAATCGCTTTGGCACCAGCTCTCAAAACATTTTCCACATTGTCTAATGTTATACCGCCGATAGCTACATTACAAACACCGGTATCGGCAAGTATCTCTGTTGCCTGCCTGACATAGTCCATGCCAACCGCCTCAGCAGTGGGTTTCGTCTCGGTGGCAAAGACCGGCCCCAGAGCAGCGTACGTAGGCCGCTCCTCGCAGGCGGCACGTAATTGCTTGAGCGAGTGTGTACTTTTGCCGATAATCAGCGGAGCCAGTTGTAGCTTGCGTGCACATTCAGCGGGCAAATCATTCTGGCCAAGATGAACACCATCAGCACCTGAAGCAACCGCGACGTCAATCCGGTCGTTTATTATGCTAAGGACGCCGGCGTCTTTGCATATCTGCACAAATTCGATAGCAATGGCGAAAAGCTTGTCGTCATCGATGTCCTTCGCACGCAGTTGAATGCAATCGGCACCACCGGCTGAGCACTTACAAGCCAAAGAAATAACATCCGCCGGCAGGTTGCTGGTAATTATCACGTACAGCCTGACTCCTTTAAATTTCTCAAAAGCATCGCTGAAAAGAACAATATCTTTCTCGAGAGTATAAGCAGTATAACGCAGATTTTCGATTGTCCCTGCTACCGACCGGTCCTGCGTTTGGGTCATCTCAGCAAGCACCCGCAGTGCCTCGGTTAGTCGTTTGCAGCCGGCAGTAAGACAATCCTTTAGATTACCGCGCGCAAGCTGCCGCTCGACCTTCTTACCAAGACCGACATCACCGAGCGTATCTCTGCTTGAGATAAGACGACCGGCATCGAGCTTACCAATAGCTGCTGAAAGCTCGTGCCGGATCTGCCTGGCTCGTTCGGTAAGCGATGCCGAATTCAAAGAGAATCTGCAAAACTCTTCTATTACGCGAATCGCCTCACGAGCACGATTAAAATTAGCATCGATAATTCTATAAACAGCCCGTTCCATACCGTCTCTGATTATACGAGCTGCGCATAGCATTGAGTAGCTAAAATTGGGTAAAACGGCAGGAGTGAATGAAACTCTTTTGACAGATTCAAACAGATTGTTTTTACACTAATATGAGAATCTCTTTCGCTCAAAAGAAAAGCGGAGCCGACCCTCCTCCAGAACGACCCCGCATAAAAAAATTTATTAACAAAATCGGTAACACCGATTCTGAAAAGCCCGAAAAATCGGGCGGACATATCCTCCTCTGGAACGTTTTTAGGCCGTCCGCCCAATATAGCTACTTTAAAAGGACAAAAAAAGTTAAGCAGCAAAAAATATGCCAAGAACAAACAATTAAGATTGAATACAACCACATCTTGGCCTAACTTCTTATAATATAGTCTGTTACGCCTATAAAAGACGTTCCGGCTATGAAAAAATATGTCTTGTATTTTAACGCTGTGTTGTTATTTGTCAACACTTATTATGCCCAGCCAGCCTATTTTACGCAACCAGAGCTTTTAAGATGCTGTATTGTAGAGATCCTCCTTTGGTGTTTACGAAATGCAACGCGGGGTGAATAAAATGAACAACTTCACTAAGAAAGAGGTGCTGGTGTTAGCAACCAGTCAAAGGCCTGCTTTTATTATGTTTCTCCGAAACTTACGAAACTACTATACTAAATCTGGTGTTAATCATACCATTGTGCTTTGTCGCCGCTGTGTTATTTTTTGTAATATTTAGCAGAACAAATCCTGTTTGTCCATCGGCAAAACCAGCGGTCAAAGAGCACTTTCTTGCCGGTCCTCTGCTGGTCAAGCTGAAAAATTGTGCTCTTCCGCCACGCGACAATACCATCAGCAATCCTCCGGGCCTGTTCTTCTGGCAGTTCCAGCCTGACAAGCTCAAAAGGGTCGGTGTTAATATCATAAACGCAGGCTGTTTTGTCTGTCGGATTATATATGAACTTACGTCCGCCTCTTATAAAACCCGCAGGTCCCTCCTGCATCCAGCCGGAAAAATACACCCTGCGGTCATCAGGTATAGACCCAAGCGCATTAACGCCGTCGAAGCCAACAGCTTCCGTTTCGAAACCCAACAGTTCCAATAGCGTTGGCGTCAAATCAATAGAACTGACTGGTTTGGCAACCTTAACACCCGGCTCTACCAGAAATGGAGCTCGCAAGCAAAACGGGATACGCAGGACCTCATCGAAAGCTATCAACGCGTGCCCTGATTGACCGTGCTCGCCGAATGCCTCACCGTGGTCTCCAATAACACAAAAAATCGTTTTATCTGTAAGATTCAGCTTGGCCAACTCCACATTTAGGGCAGCTAAGAACTTATCGGTATAACGAACCGCCTGTCGGTAACGCTCCTCTACCGGCTCCTTGGTCGGTGTGTCGAACCATGCAGGAACCTCATAAGGGTCATGAGTAACAGAACAGAGAATCGTAAGGAAAAACGGCCTCTCTTCGGCTTGTATCCATTCAGAGATGGGCTTTAACATTGAGAACTCATCGCACGCCAAATAACCAAGAAAGCTGTTAGGGTCACCCAGATCGTCCCTGGCCCAGAATTTATTAAAGCCCAGATTGTGCACCAGCCCGGGCCGAGATTCAAAATTACCCCTTGCCGACTGAAAGAACGCCGTTCGGTAATCAAGTTTATCTCTTAAAATCGTTGCAATACCGGCATAGGGCTTTAGAACAGGGACTGCCTCGGCAAGATCCTGGGAGGCTGAAGAAAAGCGACCGGTTAAAAGCGCAAAAAGTGCCTTCGTGGTATGGGTTATTGATGAGCGAGCATTTGAAAATTCAACCCCTTGTCCGGCAAGAGTTACAAGATACGGTGTTAAATTACTTCGTATGTCCGCAAGTGAGCTATATTTGTATTGAATTCCTTCGAGGATAACTACGACTATGTTTCGATTTAGTTGTTGTGGTTTTCTTGTAATCTTTAGTTGGTCAAGGGTCGGAATTTTACGCTCGAGCTTAACCGACAAGCGGTAATCTGACATAACAATGCTGAATATAGCTCGCAGGTGGCAGTTGTAGTGCAGCCCAAGGGAAGGTACTTGCGGAGAGCCATCTTTGGACACTGTACCGCGGACCGCAATACTGGTAATGATGACAATGATAGAAATAATTACTCTGCTGAAAAAACGCTTGCGGTTATAATTCGGCGGCAATGGATTTACCAAAACAACGAAGAAGAAGGTAAGTGCAACCGCACTGGGTACAAGCAAAATGATCGCTGCTTTCGGTATTTTTATAAGGTTAACACCAATAATACACAACGTGTTCAATGGCGACCGTATTAAAGGCAAAATAACTCTTGGCAGTATTTGTGTCCCTGTTCTTATTAGCCAGCCAGCGTTCATAACTGACCAGGTGCACATAACAGCAGCAACGATAGTAGCAGTGCGCATAACCCATCTCTTAGGCCATCGAAAACAAACTATCGCCAAGATAACCTCAAGAAACAATAGAAAAGAGATATCAGCTAGAACCCAGCCAAAATATTCACTAACCAAGTTAAAACGCAACGAATAAAAGAATTTCACCAGCAGAACGCAAAGCAACGCACCGAACATAATAACGCTGTAAGCACGAGGTGCTAAAAAATAATAGAGACGGTGAACAGACAAAGCCTGCCTAATCTTATGAATGGAATATGAATACTCATAGCTCATAACACGCCAGGATACTAAAAATGTCAGCAAATAGCAAGTTATAGCTGTTACCTGAAAGTTAATGAAAAATGCGTAGCTGCGTATTTTTATTCTTTTGTTGTTAAGAATAATAGTTTTAGTAAAATAAATTTAGTATAAGTAGTCATATAGCCGGTTAAATTGTAACATTCGTCAAACACCCGGTCATTAAAGCTTAATAGTAACGATAGTTAGAGAGAATATAATCAAATATATCTTTGTGGAAAGCATGTTGTTTTTCTTATTATAATCAGGGGCAAAACTCACAAAAGCATAGGCTGGGTAGTGTTATAATGTTTGTTCGTGTTGGTTCTAACACACTTGCTAACAGCTTGTCCGCTGTCCTGCGCTTTATCGTGTTAGTTGATCTTTTAAAGCTTTTCTGCATAATTGCTTTGACAAAATAGGTCACAGAGAAACAAAATATATAAACAAGATGTGATGTAGTAATGCTCGATGAGACCACTGCAACATTTCTGAAAAGGGTGTGCCCCAAGTAAAAAACATTTGTTTTGTGAGAGGGTAGGGAATAAAAAATGTGCGAACAAGTTAAGCGAAAAGTGACGAACTCGACAGATTTGTTTATGGGTTTCGATATTGGAAGCAGCTTTGTGCATTATACCGTCCTCGCAAATGATAAGGAGATTATGTACTCTCCGAAACCAATAATGCACTTTGCGGATCCCATCGGGGCGGTGAGAGAAGCATGGCGGGACATAACAAAAAAATACGGCAGTGACAGGATAAAAAATACAGCCTTCACAGGAAGCGGAGCGGAATCCTTCCCGAAGGTTATGAAGGGTGTGACTTATGTGTTCGATAGCGTAGCGATTCCGAAGGGTGCCGAAACAGCACAGCCGCAGGCACAGTACATCTTTCATATTGGGGCAAAAGATTCATACTTTTTTAATATGAAGCAGATAGACGGCAAAAAGATTATTCAGGAGTGGAAAACGGGGACCAAATGCGGCGGCGGGTCCGGAACGTTGATAGAAAAGCAATGTAGGAGGCTGTTTGAAGGCCAGATCACCGACCCTGAACTTGAAGATATCGCTACAGTAAAGGACAAAAACCAAAAGGAAAAGATTAGAATAAAGAACAGGCGGAAGCAACAGGCAAGGCTAGAAGAGATGTTTATAAGGGCACAAAAGGAGGCCGAGCAGTCAAAACAGCCGAGCGAGTTTTTGGCAAGATGCGGCGTCGTTATTCAATCTGATTTAATTCACAAGCAAAATGAGGGAGCGAAAAGAGAAGACAATTTAGCAGGCCTTTTCAGGACGGTTGTCAGAAACTATAAAATCGATGTTCTTGGGGCAATGGAATTCAAGGAATCTAAAGATTCTGCTCATGCTATTGCAACCGGGGGCGTTCTTACTAACGATCTTATTAGGAAAAACCTTGAAGAATTTCTCATGATTTCCATAACAAGACCCCAGCACTACCATAACATAGCGGCCATAGGAGCAGCGGCCAAAGGAATCGAGGAGAATAACAGGGTTGTTTTTAGTCTCGGACAGCTCGATAAAATCGCAGCTTACAGTAGGGAAAAAAGACAGTTTACCCCTGCTCTTCTCGAATGCCTCGAAAAAGTGAACGAAAACAGCGAAAGCTTAAAAGGCCAGATTCCAGAAAAAACCGAAGTGGTGCTGGGAATAGACGGAGGCAGTACTACCACAAAAGGGGCTCTGGTTGAATTAAAGACAGGAAAGCTTCTTGACAAACTTTACATCAAGACTCACGGCAATCCTGAGGAATCGCTGAAGCGCATTCTAAAGTACCTGAGCAGACAAAAAGACAAATTGATCGTAAAGGGAGTCGGAGCTACCGGCTCCGCGAGGAAACTATACGAGAAGATTCTGGTAAGCAAAAAAAAATCAGAGCAACTGGCAATAAAAGGAATAGAGCTCACAGACAGAGTAACTGACGAGATTACCTGTCATGCCCTCGGCGTTAAGCACTGCAATCCTGAGGTTGACACCATTTTTGAAATAGGCGGCCAGGACATGAAATTTACCAGTTTCGCCAAGGACGGAACGGTTAAAGAGGCAAAAATGAATTATAGCTGCCAGGCGGGTTCCGGCCAGACACTCGAGAATATGGCTGATGTCATCAATCTGAATGTGGAAAATTCATTACAAGAGGCCGCACTAAAGGCGCAGAGAGTTCCGGTAATTGACTCGACCTGCGGTGTTTTTATGGAGATGGATGAGAACAGGCTCATCGCAGAGGGTTTCAGTAAAGAGGAAATAGCCGCCGCGATAGTCAGGGGAACCGCCGCCAGTTATTACTTTAAGTTTGTCGGAGGCTCTCAGCACGCCGGGGAGAAATGTTCCGCCCAGGGCGGCCCTCCTTTGGGAAAGGCTTTTCTTGCCGCTCTTGCCCAGGTAACGGACAAACAAATAGAGGCCTATCCTCACAGAGAAATGTTCGGTGCCTGGGGCCAGGCCCTCGACATCATCGAGAACATAAAACGATTAGAAGCGCAGGGCAAGAGCTACGAATCCGCATTTAGGGGCTGGGGTATAGTCGATATGCCCTTTGAAAAACGCAGAGTATCCTGCAGAGAATTGTTCGGAGAAAAATCCTGCGGCGTCAGGGATTGTCAGCTTGAAGTATTTTCAATTGAGGACGACGAAATAATTACAGGTGGCTTTTGCCCGAGAGGAAATTCCGATTCAGCGAAAAAACCAAAAACAAACTACGTGGAAAAATACCACAAGATATACGAGAAACACTTTAAAAAGCAGGGATGCCTGCTGCGGGAGCTGTCCTCTATGCAAATAGATAAGCAGAAGACAGTGACAGTGGGGATTAAGCGAAGCACTGCGACGCTTGGAGAGAAAGGAATCTGGAGTGCCGCTTTGTTCAGAAAACTCGGGTTCTACCCCGTGGTATCACCGAGGACCGATAAAGAAATTGCAAAGATAGGAATCGACAGCTCAAGAACAGAGTTCTGTATAGCCAGAAAGCTGGCAACAGGACACGCATCAGTATTAAACAAAAATCCGGACATAGAATACCTGTTTAATCCTAGTTTCATCGAGCAAAGGACCGGCACCCCTCCAGACCTGAAGTACTGCATTTACACGGAGTCGGAAGGATACATCTTGAACGATGTCCTTTCGCTCGATAAGAACAAACAGATAAATCCTATTCTGCACTTTGGAGAGATTGATATTCTCGTTCAGGCGCTCAGACAGGAGTTTGACAGATTGGGATTCGGCTTCACAAATAGGCGGATAAAAAGTGCCATCAGATATGCCGATGTTGCCGAAGACAAATTCAAGGCCGAACTTTATAAAGAAGGGGATAAGTTCTTAAAGAAAATCGAAGAGAATAATGAAAAGGCGTATATTGGTATCGGTAGAGATTATGTACTGCTCGACCCGGAAGCAAGCTCGAACTCGGGGACTATGTTCTCACAGATTAGGGGATTAAATTACATACCGCAACTCTTTTTGGAGCACAGGTTCAAAGATTTTGTTCTCGACGATATAGTGGAGAACGAATTTTGGGTCCAGAGCGTCAAAATATTAAAGGCCAACCTTTACGTAGCGAATCACCCGAATTTATTTGCTATAAGGATGATGAATTTCGCCTGTGGCCCGGACAGCTTAAAGATTTATCAGGAAGAAAAAATTCAGCAGGCTGCGAACAAACCTGTTCTTGTCCTGCTGACAGATGCTCAAACCAACAACGCCCCCTTTGTAACGAGGACGGAAGCTCACGAAAGGGTTGTGAATCAAAGCAAGCCGATAAAATTGGATATTGAGCGGCTTAAAATGCGCAAATACGATGAATCCGAAAAAAGGACCTGGCTTCTTCCTTATATGGGAAATGCCAGTTTCGTCGGAGCCGCCGGCCTGAGACATTTCGGAGTAAACAGCAGCGTATTACCGACAGACACCCCCAGAGGTTACCAATTAGCCAGAAAGCACATCTATACGGAAGTCTGCCATCCACTTAAAAATGTTGTGGGTGATGCAATTGATTTTCTGCAGGAGGAAATTGAAAGAAGAGGCAGAGAGTATGTGGAGAACCAATATCTTGTCATGCTCCCGACAACAAGCGGCCCCTGCAGGTTTGGAAAATATACAGAGCTGGTCAGGGAATTTCTGGACCGCGAAGGACTGGAAAAAGTCCCGGTTGCAGGCCCTTCTTCGGAAACCGATTATCAGGACATACCTTTTCCGAAGAAGCTTAGCTCGTCGGACAAAACCAAAATGCAAAAAATGTTGTTTAAGGGGATAAAAGCATCCGACCTGTTGGAAGATATAACGTTGAGATATCGCCCGTACGCCGAGGATAAGGAGCTGGTGGAAAAACTCCAAAAGGAAAGGTTAAGCGAGCTGGAAAAGGTTGTCGAGAAAGGCGCCGAAACTTCGGACCTCATAGAGTGGGGTAAAAAAACGGTATCCCTGTTCAAAGCCATTAATTTGCGGAACCACAAGAGATTTCCTCTTGTTCTTTACATAGGGGAGATTTACGTGAGGCAGCACGACCCATGTACTAATTTTGTAGTCCGTCGGCTGGAAGAAAAAGGCCTTGAAGTCGTGAGGGACCCCGTAACCGATTGGCTGGATTATGTAAATAAAATGAATATAAGAAATGCCGGAAGAGACCTGAGGTTGGCGCTTAAAAGTTTCAAGCTAAGCAGGACGTTAAAACTAATGGGAAAATTTACCAGGTCTTTTCTTAAGGGAAGGTATATGTCTTCTGTTGAAGAAAAAATAGCCGGGCCGTTTCACGAAGTACTTCGCGGCAGGCATGTTCTCCCGAAGCCGATCGATATGATAGAGACACTGGAAATCAATCACGAAGGTCACGGCAATATCGAAGGAGAATCTCCGTTAAGCATAGGTATCGCTTATCATTTTATGAACGATTTAATTAGGCCGAAAGGCGATGCCTACATCTCGGGAATTTTTCACGTGGGCCCCTTTACCTGCATGCAGGAAGGAGTTGCAACCGCGAAAATAGAGGCAATGGCAAAAGAGCTAAGAAAGAGAAAGCCCGATTTGGTCTTTCCGATTATCCACGCCTTTTTCGGGGATTCGCCCAGCGCGAATCTCGACTCGGAAATCGCAGTTTTCACGGAGCAGTGCTACCAGAAAAGAGAAATGCTCAAAGAAAAATACAGCCCCAAAACCCCAACGCCGGGTACTCCCGGCAGGATGGAAATTAAGACTGTTTCTCGTCCGAAGCGCAGCGCAGAGTCTCTGACCAGAACGAGTAACTAATGTAGATTTTATTTAATATTTAGCCCCGGTTTTACGGGGGGTTTTTCTCCCCCAGTAAAGTGGGTAAATGGAGCGCATGTCAGCTCATTTTCTCAAGCAGCTCTTTCCGGGCCTTGACTCGGAGTTTGGCGTTCTCGTAGCGCTTTTTTTCCTGTTCTGTCTCGGGTAGTATCGGCGCCACCGCAGTCGGCCTTTTGTTCTCATCCAGTGCAACAAAGGTCAGGTACGCCGTCGTAGTTATGACCTCATCGCCCCCGTATGGGTCTTCCCTACTAACCTGGACGCCTACCTCCATCGACGAGCGACCGACATAATTTATAGAGGCCTTTAATACAACCTGGTCGCCCACACGAATCGGCCCTTTAAAGACCAGCGAGTCGATTCCTGCGGTAACTACTTCTTTGCCGCAGTGCCTCTGTGCCACCATTGCCGCCACCATATCAATCCAGGCCACAATCGCTCCGCCGAACGCTGTGCCCTGAGGATTGGCCTGGTGGGGCATAAGTAAGTATCTTGTTTCCACCGCGCTTTCTTTAGGACTTTTGCCCTTTGACTTTTCCATTATCTTAAGGCCCTTTGGGTTATGAAAGAAAACAGTGTGGCACCCTCAAACCCTGGCCTGAGCTCGTCGAAGGCTTGTTTGGGGGTGGTACCATCCAGTGTATTCAGAACTCAACTTTGGGCAATTCGGTCTTTGCCTGCTCGCTGGCCTCGAAATATTCAACTTTCTCTACGCCCGCCCGCTTGCAGAAAAATGACCCGAAAAATTGCCGGTAATAGGCGTTCAGCTGCTTAGCCGCCTCGTTATATCTCGTTCGGGCTACGTTGATGCGGTTCTCTGTGCCTTCGAGCGCAACCTGAAGGTCTCGGAAGTTTTCATTGGCCTTTAGCTGCGGATAGTTTTCCTGTAACATCAAAAGCCGCGACAAAAATCCGCTCAGCTCATTGGTCGCCTCGAT
>Ga0315555_1000235_pt1 | contig 37379 bp, 28 predicted proteins | sample SalMarSW160380MG_FD_202113 | JGI IMG/M metagenome (GOLD analysis project Ga0315555, IMG submission 202113) | Salt marsh sediment microbial communities from the Plum Island Ecosystem LTER, Massachusetts, United States - Salt Marsh Sediment SW1603-80 ... | reverse complement strand
GGAAAAGATGCCGGTCGTAAACCAGGTCTACATGGAGATCCGGTGTTTCAACATAATCGCTGATCGGGTCAAAGAGAATCGTATTGTCCTGGTCAAGACGGCCGCTACGAAATACAATAGAAGAAACATGACCTTCGCCGGTTGCCCGCAGGCTCATGATAAAGCGCATGCTGCCTTTGTCAAGTTGGCTCTGATCAGGGTGGGGAACGATTGAAGGGTTAAAAAGGGCAGCCGATTCAATGGAGTACTCCATGGTAAAATAGGCTCCGATAAGAGCCCTTTTGGTCTCGCTGAGTACGGTATTCCGAGGAACATAGTCTCTTACCTTATTCAAGTGAAGCTCAAAAACGCGTTTGATGTCTCTGTGCCGTTCGGAAAAATCAAGCATAATTTGTTCAAGCAAATTTCCGGCCGTTGTGTCAGGCAAGTCAACTATGCGTTGAATGATTTTAGGTATGCGATACGCGCTGTAGGGCATATTAAGCCTGGTAATGACGCGTGAGGAGTCACCCAGGATTTTTCTCTTTTTGCGTTTGATTTTTGGATGCATAGTACTTTCTCGGTCATCAGACATGGTTCCTTGATAAATATTCCGATCTAGGAATGTCCCTTTGCTTTTTTACAGTGCTGACCTGGTATTTGTAAGACATAACTGTACAAGGTCATCAATCACTGCCGTGCCGGCGCACATGACGGTATCAGCGCCGCCCCAGTATATTTTCACCGTACCGTCGTCTTCAGGAATAGCTCCGCATGTAAAAACAACATTGGGCACGTAGCCACTCACCTCCCAAGGGGCTTCAGGCTGCAGTATCCACTGATCGGAAACGCCGATGATTTTCGCCGGATCATTAAGATCGTGTAGGGCCACACCAAGGCGATACACCGCACCAGCCATAGTCTTAAATACTCCATGGTAAATATGCAGCCAGCCCTTGTCGGTTCTGAAGGGCGGTGCACCGGGCCCGATTTTCATTTCATCCCAGTGATAAGGAACCGGCTTCATAATCACCCGTGAATCGCCCCAGTGAACCAGGTCGGGGGAATAGGAAATCCAGATAGACCAGGGCGAAATTTCGGAATGCGGCCGGTCAAGACGTGCATAGCGGCCACTGAACTTTTCGGGGAAAATGACGACGTTGCGAAGGTCGGCCTGGGTTATAAACGCAACACGTTCAACTTTTTCAAAATCCCTGGTGCGCGCAAGAGCAATCCGAACGCCGTGACGTGAATACGCGCTGTAGGTAAGCAGGTAGTCGTTCTCTACGGGACAGATCCTGAGGTCCTCGACTCCGAACTCTTCATATTCCGCAAATGTGTTGTCCGTTGCAGGTGTGAGAAAAGGTCTGGGATGAACCGTGAAGGAGAAACCATCCTCGCTGTCAGCTCTTCCGATGATGGAGCGCCCGTTATACCTGTGCGATCTGAAAAGCATAATGTAGCGGTCGTTATGTTTGACGATGCCAGCATTATGAACCGTGGCTACCGGGTAGGGGACATCGTCCTTTGTGAGAATCGGGTTCTTATCGTAGCGCTTTACAATGGAATCGTGAATAGTCATAGTCAGTGCCGGTGTTCCCCTTTTTCCATCTTTTCGAGAATCGTCTCATAGACCTGGATATACTCTTCAACCATGTGACTGGTCGTGAAATACTGTTCGACGCGGCGACGGCAGCATGCCCGCTCAATATCTCTTATATGTGCAACAGCGTCTATTGCCTCATTCACTGTATTCACGAGAAAACCATTCTTGCCGTTTTCTATAAGTTCGGGCATGCTTCCCTTGTTAAAAGCGATCACCGGAGTACCGCAAGCCATGGATTCTATAACAGACAGGCCGAAAGGCTCATTGAAATTGATCGGATGCAGAAGTGCGGTTGCTTTACCAAGAAGCTGGTTGCGCTGAACCGGCCCGGCGCTACCGACATAAACAACATTGTTGTTGTCCAGGTGCGGTTCGATATGCTGGTGATAGTAGGCAACATCCTGGATGATTCCTGCCAATATCAGCTTTTTGTTGCAGACCCTGGCAATTTCAAGGGCCTCTCTGGCGCCCTTGTCATGGTGAATGCGCCCGAAAAAGAGCAGATAATCGTCCGGATCAGGCTGAAAATCGAACTGGTTTATATCTATACCGTGATGTATAGTCTTGATATAGTCAAGATCTGGCGACCGATCGGCGTCGCTAATGGAAACATAGAACACTTTGCTGTTGTATTTCTTGTAAACCGGCAGAATCCCGGGCGATGAAAAGCCGTGAATGGTGGTAACGACCGGGGTGGTGATAAGGCCGGTATAGGTCAAGGGCAGAAAGTCAAAATTATTATGGATAATGTCAAACTCTCCAGCATGCTCAAATAGTTCCGAAATGTGCAGGCACTCCCATACTTTTGACATAATGGAATGGTCTTCTTCATAGCCCCGCGCGCAAACGGCATGCAGCTTGCCGCTTGTTTCCGAATCGCCAGTTGCGAAAAGGGTAACATTATAGCCGCGCGATACCAACCCTTCGGTCAAATGGGAGACGACACTTTCCCACGGACCGTAGTGTCGCGGCGGCGTGCGCCAGGCAATCGGTGAGAGCATCGCAATGCGCATAGCCAATCCTTTACGCTAACCGGTTGATTGGGACGATGGTTGTTTTAGAATCTCGTCGGCATAGAGCTTCTGCAAAGTCATAAGCGAAAGCAGCCATGCAAGCGTCGACTCGGCGCCTTCATTCTGGTTGATGCCGTCAGCCATCAGCCCGTCACGGCAGCCGCCAGTCTTTGGATCATAAAGCGGCGTATTCAGGTCGTTGTGTCCAAGAAACCAGTTAAAACACATGACCGCATTGTCGATCCATGTTTTGTCCCGGGTGATATTAAAGGCTTCGACACAGGCTCCGATCATGGCATTAGCGTCGATGGGCTGCTGATCGAATCGGGCCTTGGTGCCACCTTTCTCATACCATCCGTTATTGCCGATGGGTACGAAGTGGTTATCTTCGGTCTGGATAGTGAGCAACCATTTGAGCGATCTGAGTCCCATATCGACCATATCACTACGCTGCATCCATTGGCCGGATAGGAGCAGGGCATGTGACAGCTTTCCGTTGGCATAGTTTAGAGCGTTTTCTAGCCAGGGCCAGCTTTTTGTTGCATTGTTTTTGAACTGATCGAAAAGCCTGTCTGCAATGATTTCTCGAACTCTGCGCACTTCACTGTCGCCTGAAAATTTATACAGGTAGGCGTGAATGCCCACCAGGGCAAAAGCGATAGCTCTGGGCGATTCAAAGTGCTCCACAGCTTTCATCGCTTTGTTGAAGAGCGTCATGCTCATTGCCATCTGTCCGGGATTGTCAAGAAAAGCAACAGCCTTGCCAAGGCCCCAGAGCGCTCTGCCGTGAGCATCCTCGGATCCCACTTCCTCAGTCCACTGCCGTTCATAGGTCATGAAATTACGAAACCTCCCCTTCTCGATACTGAAGGAATGCAGTAGAAAGCTGAGATACCGGCTGCTGAGCGAATCAAAGCACGTGCTGTCTGTATCCAGATATTCCCGGCCCATTGCAGCAACCATCAGCGCTCTAGCATTGTCATCGGTGCAGTAGCCGTGGTCACGATCCGGAACGGTATGGGTGGCATGCTGCAAGATGCCGGCATCATCGGTCAGGCTTTTCAGGTGATCAAGCTTCATCTCCGGGAGCTCGAAATTTGTGATGGATTTGATGTTTTCAATATACAAGTGTCGGGGGCGGGGATGCCGGGAACGGTTGAGCTGAACCTCGCTGAAAACCTCGAGATATCTTCGGGATACCTCCTTCCAGATCGCCTCGCGACAAAATATATAGGCCTTCTTGCGCATCGTATGCAGGTTCACATCGTTGGTAAGGAGGTCGATAATATGTTCCGCTATGGCATCAGGGTTCTTGAATGGAACGATTATTCCCCGTCCTTCGGCAAGCATCTCGATCGCATACCAGTACGGGGTTGAAATAACTGCTTTGCCGGTTCCCATGGCATAGGCGAGTGTCCCGGATGTAATCTGGCATTCTTGAAGATAGGGGGTTACATATATATCAGCGGCGCCGAGAAACTCACACAACTCTTTCAGTTCGACAAACCGGTTATGAAAAATGACATGATCGCTGATATTGAGTTTGCGCACGAGCTGCTGCAGGCTGATACGGTATTCCTCCCCATGCACTTTTATAATATGCGGATGTGTTGCTCCCAGGATAATGTAGGTAACATCGGGATGTTCTTTGATGACAGACGGTAGCGCCTGCAGCACATTTTCAATACCCTTATTGGGGGAAAGAAGGCCGAATGTGAGAAGCACCTTTTTGCCTTCCACGCCGAACTTATCTTTGTAAAAGTTGGGATCAATGAAAGGCATATCCGGAATGCCATGATGGATAAAGGCGATTTTCTCCTTCGGAACGGCATAAATATCTTTGAGGAAATCGAAAGCCTTCCGGCTCATCACGATCAGTTTGTCGGACAGGTCAGACAGCTTGTGCATGACTTCACGATATTCCGGGGCGGGATCTCTCAATACCGTATGCAGCGTTGTCACGATCGGCATGCGAAGCTCTCCGAGAAGTTTCAAGATATGGCTGCCGGCCGGTCCGCCGAAAATACCGTATTCATGCTGTACGCAGACAATATCAGTCTGGCCGATATTGAGAAACTCCGATGCCACGCCGTAATCGGCAAGTCTGTTCTGGTTGACTACAAATCGCACTTTTCCAGGATATGCATATCCCTCGGGTTTGTCATTCATGGCAACCGCCCAGCAGTTAATATCGGGCGCTTCTGCCGATAAGGCCTCAACAAGATCAGTAGTGAATGTCGCAATACCGCACAGGCGGGGCAAATAGTTGCCGATTACGGCAACGGAGCCGATTCCCTCATAATACCGAATAACAGATGCCATACTAGCTCCTCATTTTCATATCACGCGGCTACCTGCCCTCCGTAACGCTTTCTTACCCTCAAATGATCCCCAATCCCGCTATTCTTAGCTTAAGAGCAAGTAAAGGTACCAAGATTCCAGCCTTCGTGAATTCTTTGACGAACAAAATAGTCAGCCGTGAAACACTGTTCCCACCTCCTGAATACGCTGTACGTCGTCAGACAAGGTGGACTAAAGATGCTGAAAGCTAAGACATAGTTTGTCTGATGGCAAACGCCTTCTTTCAGTTTTTTTTGTTTTTTTTGATAGGCAAAAGGCAATTGTAGCAGGTATCTTTGAAATCGGTAACAGGACTGGCGAATTGCAGGTAAGGAATGTGGAGCTAACGGCGCATTTGATGGTGGTATCACTGCAGTCAATCGAATACCGCTGGGTATTTGACGCGCTGGATGTACCCCTGTCGGTGTACGTTGACCATATGCTTGATATGATTATCAATGGCATCAAGAAACGGTAACTTATGAGGAAACTCTCAATCGGAATCATCGATCTCGTTGCCAAAGCTCCGACGCGGACGATGTGGATGCGTGTCATGGGTGCAAACTTTGTCAGTATTATGCCGCAAGTCGTGGCTACGTGGTGCGAAGAACAAGGGCATGACGTCACGTTAGTCACATATACGGGTCGAGAGAATCTCATCGAGGATTTGCCGGCTGAAGTTGACCTCGTCTTCATTAGCTCATTCACTGAAGCGGCCCTGCTGTCCTACGCACTCAGCAACTTGTTCCGATCGCGAGGTGCGATCACCGCCCTTGGAGGGCCCCATGCTCGTTGTTATCCGCAGGATGCGCAGAAGTATTTTGACTATGTGCTGGGGTTCACGGACAAAGCACTGATCCACGAGGTGCTTCGGGATTGCGCCCGACACCGGCCCGTTGGTCTGCACCTTTCGGCTGAACACCATCCAGTCGAGTTACCTGGTGTGAGTAAACGCTGGAAATTCATAGAACAGTCCCTACGGAAGGCGCCATTTATTAAGATAGTCCCGCTCTTAAGCAGCCTGGGTTGTCCGTATTCCTGTGACTTCTGTATCGACTCGTCGGTGCCCTATCAGCTGTTGGATGTAGATGTGATGAAGCAAGATATGCGTTTTCTTCTCAGTAAGTTGAAACACCCCCGGGTGGCATGGCACGACCCGAACTTCGGGGTCCGCTTCGACCGTTGCATGGAGGCGATAGAGGAGGCAGTGCCACCGGGACGTATCGACTTCATCGCCGAATCCACCTTGTCTCTGCTTTCGGAGTCCCGTGTGAAGCGGCTGAAGCGCAATGGTTTCAAGGCGCTGCTGCCGGGCATAGAATCGTGGTTTGAGATGGGCAAGAAGTCGAACACGGGGGCGACGACAGGGATGGAGAAGGTCAGAAAGGTTTCTGATCATGTCAACATGATTCTGCGACACATTCCGTATGTGCAGACTAATCATATTTTCGGTCTCGACGGCGACGAAGGTACGGCGCCGTTCGAGCTCACCAAGCGGTTTCTCGATCTCACGCCGGGAGCTTTTCCGGCATATTCCATGCTCTCGGCATTCGGACAGGCGGCACCGCTGAATCTGGAATTCCAGCGAGCGAATCGAGTTCTGCCGTTTCCCTTCCACTTTCTCAGCAACATCCAGATGAACATCAAGCCGAAAAACTACTCGTGGCTGGAGTTCTACGATCGTGTCATTGATGTGACGAAGCACTCTTATTCTCCTCGTTTGATAGTCCGACGATTTCTGGCAAACGGAGAGACGATTCCGAGGTGGCTAAACGTCGTGCGGGCATTTTCGTCAGAAGGCTCCGCTCGGGCCAAGTATTTCACCGAAATACGCTGGCGATTAGTTACCGACCGATCGTTCCGACGCTTCTTCGAACAGGAGACAACCGAAATACCGAAATTCTTCGTACAGCAGGTCCGCAAAGACCTTGGTGAGTTTTGGAACTGGCTACCGGATGGAGCCTTGCTCCACGATCCCAACGCCTATCTCTTGTCACAGCAAAATTCATGTTCTTCGTGCAGTGTTCCAAGAGCCAACGTTACCTGATGGTAAAGACGGCATTTGACGCTTCACACGCTGACAACCATATCAATAACTGAGAAAAATAAAGGAGACCGGCCGGAGGCCAGTCTCCTCAGAAACAGATCCCGCGCCAGAGTGGACGTGGATCTTATTACGTCGCCGTTAGTACGACTTGCGGTAGCCGTTGCCACCGCTGCGGTTGCCACTTTGGACGCGTGGTTTCGCTTCGTTGACCTTCAACGAGCGTCCATTCAGCTCTTGGCCATTAAGGCCGCTAAGGGCAGCAATAGCCTCGCTCTTTGCCGACATCTCCACAAACGCAAAACCTCTTGGCTCTCCGCTGTACTTGTCCGCAATAATGTTGATGGTTGAGACCTCACCAAAACCCTCGAAGGCCTGGCGTAATTGATCTTCTGTCGTATCGAACGACAAGTTTCCGATGTAGATATTCATTCTACACTCCGTAGTTGCTTATCCCGAAGTGAACTGGATTCCGATGAAGTCAGATACTTCAAGATAAATGACATGTTGCGCGTGATTGCGCGATCAATTCGAGATTACGTTTTAGCGGAGAGTTGTAGATTAGGACAAAACTACGATAAAGGTCGAGCTCAAATCAATGCTAACTACTTATTATATCGGATCCTTCGATAAAAACCTACGATTATTTTTGCAAAACACGATTTATTTTTCGATTGCCTCGCACTGAAATCAAAAAAAACGGTCGCAATTTGTCCACAATACGGTGTAAGTCCTTATGCCATAATACGAGTGTGAGGGTTGACCCCCCCCCACTCCCAACAGAATAACATCTTGAAAACCAATAATTACATGGGCTTAGAGCTCTACCCTGACAATTGCCGCTGACAGGGAAGATTTTGATGAACAAAATCAGAAGCTGCGGATTATCCAGTTAAACAAGGAGAAGTTCCGATGAATCAAAAAAGAATCTGTATCCAGATCACTGCTCTGCTGTTGATCGGTTTCAGCCTTCCGATGAATCTATCGGCTGATGAGGTCGTCCGACCTGTAGAAATCAAGAGCAAACGGCAGATTATCTATGACCATCAAACCTATATGAAAATGGCCCAGCTGTGGAAAGACTATTATGATGAGTATCCGTCCGAGTATGCTTACGCTAATTGGATGTATGCCGCCCGGTATGCCGGACATGACGATTATGCCCGGTTACTGGATGCGGGCCTTGAGAAGTATCCGGGCAATCCAACCCTGTTGTATCTGAAATCCATGCTGCGTCATGGTGGTCACGATAACGTGGAGGAGCGGAAGTATCTTGAAGAAGCAGTACGTCTCGATCCGGACTACGCCGATCCGTGGTTCTCGCTTGTGATTGTTTACATGGATGCACGCGATGAGGAACGGCTGGACCTTGCCCTGCGACGTCTGCTCGAGAGCGGGGTAATCACTGACGAAGTAATGGACTACAATTACAATGCGCTTATTAACCTTGAAGAGAACGCTATTCTCATAACCAACGGTGACAATGATACTTACCCGGCGTGGATTCTGATGCGAATACTCCATATCCGTACTGATGTAAATATCGTCAATCGCAGCTTGTTGAATACGGAATGGTATCCGATGTATGTCATTGAGCAGGGTCTGCCCCGGTTCATCAGTAAGAGTCAACAGGAAAAGATGCGTGACTCAGCCGCAAAAAGGTTAAAAGAGAAAGATACGGATATGCCCCCGGGAGGGTTGGTTAGCGATACGCTCATTAAATTGCTTGTAAATTCGGCCGAGCGTGCCCAACGGCCGGTGTATTTTGCGAATACATTTTATGTTACCGAAAACCTGAAAGATTTGGCTGAGAACGGTAGGCAACTGGGCATGGCAACGCTTATCACGTCATCCGACACGCCGTACAACGAACAACTGCAGCATACCTTCGCCACGTGGACAGCCGATTTCCGAACCGGTGGACTGGATAGCTGGAGACTTCATCATGCACCTGAAGCTGACGCAGGTCGATCACTGGTGCGTAGTTATGCCTCGGGAATCGCGGTCAACCTGCCGGCTCTGAAGAAAAATGCACCGGAACTTCGCCTTCCGATGTTTAACTGGTATATTGCACATATTGAGAAACACCTCAATGAAGAGATGAGACACAAAATCGCTCAGGAATGGGCATGTTATGCGTCGGACCTCACGCAAGTTGATTTATGGTGCAAGAGACAGGGATTAAAGTGCCCGGAGCCACAGGAACAGTGAGTCCGGAGTGGGACTGTTTCTTTCGCGGTCGGCAGGGAGATGAAGAAGCGTGGCGCGTGTTGACGGAAAACTATTGGCCACGTCTAATGGCACTGGCGCTACTCATTACCGGTTCAGGCGCTGCTGCGGAAGATGTCGTTCAGGAAACATTCGTCCGGGCGTTTAGCGCCACCATTAAGAACACCTCAGGCACTGTACACGGTTTCCTGGGGACGATCGCCTATCGCCTGGCCGTGAAAGAGGCACAGCGCCTGCGGCAAAACGTCTACCTGGATACGCTTGAACGACTCGATCACGATGAAAGTCCGATGGAACAAGTCCTGAAAGATGAACGTCAACGCTTTGTTGCGTCGGCAATTAACAGCCTTAACGTTGAGCACCGCGATGTTCTCCTTTTACGTTACTACGGCGGGCATAGCTATGAGGAGATTGCCAACCTGCTGGACGTTCCGACAGGAACGGTTAAGTCACGGATTTTCTACGCTATTAAATCCTGTCGCGATATATTGCGGCGGAAAGGAGTGATAGGCTGATGCATATCAGTGAAGATAAACTTCTTGAGTACGCGCTTGAAATTACCGAAAACGATAACGAACGCGCAAAGATTGAAGGGCATCTTGAAATCTGTCAATCGTGTCGCTCAAGATTGAAAGAGCTGCAGAACGATATCGATATCATCAGCAGCATTCGACCGCACCGACCGGTTGCAGCAACATCTAAAGATTCAAGGTGGCACAATGTAGTTTTCTCGCTACTTCGGGCAGCCGCCCTTATCGTAATTGGTCTTGCGATGGGATACGGCACATCCGTTTGGCTTGAAGATGAACCGGCACGCGTGGCTTCGCAATACGTGACGCTGTCATCACCGGCAGACTCCATTAGCCGGTATGCCGCATCGGATGCAACTGATATATCATGGGATTATTACAGGCATATTCTGCGGGACATCAAATAGATCCTTCCAATAGGTCTGTCCGGTTCTGATCGATGAAAGGAAGCTTTACGATTGAGGATGCAACTGCCTCTAAACTTTTCATCCGACTGTGGGTGTTGAAGGCAAACAGACATGCGATTGCGTTATATCAGAGATTAGGATTCAAAAGTATCGGTGATAGCGATACTCACGTTCAGATGGAAAGGTTGTCATAACTTATAACAGCAAAAAAAACAATCAATATCGGGGCCTCTTATTATTCGTTGCACGTTTTTAGGGCGCGAGGATCAGATAACCAGGAAACAGCTTCGAATATTCAAGCCGCTTACACTATGCCGTCGCCGGTAGAAATCGTTGGATGATAATCAAGTTAGGGGTAAACGGGTGAGTCTCCAATCACTCCCTCCGCTAATACCTTGACCCTTACCTCTGTTGAGTCAGGACAATAACTCCTTAAACGGTTTGAACTTAGGGTATGATTTCGCCTTCTCCGGCATAATTCAAACAGCACAATCCTACCTCAGCCAGTTCAACACTTTTCGGCGTATACCGATAACAATATCAAAGATAGATTAGACCGGGCACTGTCTTGGTGCTAAAACCGCAAGTACAGTAGCCGCAGCATCTTCGTCGCGGGAGCATGTAATGAGTAGCAAGTATTTTCAGAAACGGATAGATGAAATCCTGCTGGAGCAGGGAAAGGTGTCGGAAACTGAAATTGCTGAAGCCCTTAACCGGCAGAAAGCATTAGGCGGTATGCTCTGTTCGCACCTGTTTGAAAACAGCTCCGTAAGCGAGGAAGATCTCGTTGATGCGCTGTCGAAGCAGCTCGGCCTCCCGGGAGTAGTCGTCTCGGGGCTTAACATTGCTCCAGAAGTATTGCGGCTCATACCGAGCAATGTAGCATACACCCGTAGGGTCCTGCCCTTTGAGTACGATACAGATAGAAATGTTGTCAAGGTGGCTTGCATTGACCCCGCTGACACCGGTTTGTTGGCTGAACTCAACTATATCTTGGGCGACACGACAGTGGAATTGCACGTCTCGGTCGACCTGTCACTCAATCGCGCAATTGACAACTACTATGGCACTCAGATTGGCAACACTGAAACCTCACCCCAGCCGAAAAGTACCTTCAAGGCGCATTCCGGATCAAAGGAGAGTGCTGGTGGAATGTCGACGTTGCTTGTAACCGATCAGGAGAGCGTCCGTCAACTGCTAAAGGTAGTGCTGGAGAAAGGCGGACACAGGGTTGAGCACGTTGACTCAGCTGACACGGCTGTTGATGTCATTCAACGTTCACACTTTGGAACAATATTCATCCAGAATGGTGTTCCCGGAAACTGTCTGGATCTGGCCAATCGGCTGAAAATAATTTCACCGACGACAAAAGTCCGTCGCTTTGAATCGCTAGTGAACCTGCTTGTGGATGAGCCACAGGGCACCAAAGACACCACTAAGCTTCAACAAAAGCTGGACCTGTTCACTTCCCTCTTAACCATTAAGGAGCGGGTTCCGAGGAGTCACAGCTCCTTGGTCGGCTATCTCGTTGATCAGCTGTGCCGCCGGCTGACTCTGACCGACCAGCAACGAGTAATAGTACTTAGCGCAGCATATCTTCATGACCAAGCCAAGTTTTATTATATGTCGGTCACTACTCGTGACTTCCGACTTCTCATCGACCTTGCCACTAAGCTCCTGCAGTCCGTCTATTACGAGCCGACAGTCATCGAAATCCTGCGCTCAATGTATTGCGACCTGTCAAAAAAAGCACTCGACGAAGTACCGTTCAACGTCTTAGCTGGCAATATACTTACTATCGTGGACTTGTATTGTGAGACGTTGCCACCGACCCGTAGACTAACACTGGACAAGCTGGAAGAGTTCAGAGGCTCAATTCAGGATCGCCTCGGCCGCCTGCTGTTGCCAAAGGTCTTTGCAACTTTCATGGCGCTACTGGAGCGGGAAGCTGTCAATATTCCTGCTTTGCCGCGGCGCGGGCAAATCATGTTTTACTCAAGGGCACCGGAACTGGTCTTTGCGCTAAATAGCCGGCTGAAAGCAGACGGATTCCGCACCATTGGTGCTTTCTCGTTGTCGTCCTTTATTCGCCTATACAGGCGTTGCCGGCCAGACTTACTCATCCTTCATGTAGACGGGCCACCGCGATCAGTCATCGCAACTGTCAATGAATTGAAAGATACCGGAGTCGAAATCAAAGGCACGCCGACCTTTGTCCTGGCGAAGCGGGACATTATCGATGCGTTGACCTCGCTTTTAGAGTGGGGCGTTGAAGACATTCTTGATTTTGAGGCGGATCTTGATCAAATCGTTCTCAAGATCAATAAGACCTGGATCCGGATGGATATAGGTAAAAAGCCGCCCAACGCCCATGAGGAGCACTTCGCTTCCAAAGGAAAGCTGAGTGACATGAATCTCGCGGAACTCCTTCAAGTCCTCGGTCCGAGTCGGCGCACCATGAAGATTTCTGTGGTACCATCGGTGCGCCCTTCTGATTTGCTTGAAATCTACCTAGAGCAGGGCGATATCGTCTACGCGCAGCTCAATAACTTCCAGGGCGCGGAGGCAATCTACGTGGGCTTGACTTGGGATGACGGGATCTGGACCGTCGAGCCTATCAGCAAACACGACCAGCGCGAACACAACATCCAGGTTTCCAGCGAGGCGATTCTGCTGGAAGGCTGCCGGCTCATAGACGAAAACGAAAGGGCAAAGCTGACTGATCCTGTTGGGGAGGCCTGACACCTACCACACAGTTTTTCTGACTCCTTCACAGTTTCTCTACCCTAGTCCCTGTGGCATGGGAAATGTCTGCTGTACTTGATCTAGCCAGCCTCTGCACGCCTGGTCTTCGAAGGTTGGCTCCTTGTTATGATATTATGAAAGCGCACCTCCACAAGTAGGAATTGTAAAGGGCGGAGTAAAAGAGTGCCAAGAGGCGGTCGAATATAACTATTTGTCAAATGATTTGTTAAGAAATTGGGATTCCTGGTTGATATACGAACTATGAATTCGATGCCTACGATAGTTCAGAGGCTGATGACGCATTCCGGCGTCAAGACTGCAACAGGGTATACCGTCTCGATGGGTGACCAATGTCATGCCGAGCTCAATTACTTCAGCTACCCTTAGATCTCGCAGGCTTCCTCTTGCTCGATGCGCTAATCACTTCCAGAAATACTAATGCATTGCTGGTTTCTCATCGGTTCTGACCATGCGGGGGTTCGCGCTTCCGTTTTTTCTTGTTGACACTGACATCAAGAATCGTAATCTGCCAAGCGAACCAGGACACTTGATTCGTTCAAGGAGGAAACGACATGGCAGTACGGAAAGCCAAAAGGAAGAAGGCAGCCAAGAAGAGAATCACGAGGAAGAAGGCGGTCAAGAAGGTCCGCTGTGCAGGCAAGACCAAGGATGGCAAGAGATGCAAACGCATGGTGACGCCGCCATCTAAAATGTGCCACCTTCACAAAAAGCAGAGATAATACCGCACCACTCCCTGAAGGTCATGGGACAGCTGGTACGGCTGTCCCTTTTCTTTTGGCACGAAGGCCGTTCGGCAACACAAGCACGACGGCGTTGGAGCCTGCGACCGATCAAGGGTTATTAGACGCACCGAAGTCACTATATTGGGCGTGGATCGAGCTTGCCTGTCATTACTACCTCAGCAGTTGCACAGGTTTATGACAGGAGACATCAAAATACATGCGATTACGTTTACGTACGTCACCGCCCCACACTGCCGGTGATCGCCTGTTAGGTCAATCTGTACGAGCAGGTAGGCGCCACCATGTCTAAAAGTCTCCCGCGATTTTTTTTGAACTTTTCTCCTCATGTCACCACCTGAATCTCTTTTTTATGACAAAAATGATTCTGGATATGAATCGTTTTGGTTTAGTTACTTCACTAGCTTGAACAGGCCGCCGTTGGATGACTCGAATCGGCTCCAATACTCGCAGAAAGCAAGACTTGGCCGGGGTTGAAATCCGATACTCAAACATCTTGAATCGTAGTGATAGAACTCGATCCAGTGTTGATCTCAGCGGACACTGATTTGTCTGCTCCACCAACACTTCTGATTTGCAGAGGCGCTTTAGATTGTGACGGACTTGGAGAAGGCTGGCGCTAAGCCCGAGCCTACACAGTTGATTCTGATACCAGGTTAGGTCAGGGCGGTTGCCCAAAAGTCTGCCTTGAGAACAGAGTTCGGAATTCTTGAGCGCCAGTGCAGTGAGCATAAGCCGCACAAGATCAGGGCTGGCACGCAGGGTGCGGTTTAACGACTTTGCAGTGTCGTAGTTGCCAGCAGCACTTCTCGAGTCCGAGCTCCTTACGGCCATATTGTTCTTTTCCGGTAGTCGTTATAAATACGTTGCGCGCGTGGGAGAAGGAGGTCTTCGGATGCTTCCCAGGTCTGGGAGAGATACCGCCGTTGGCAGTCTCGAGCAGACAGCCACAAACATTTATAAGTCTGCGGGCGAATAGAATAATGTAGGTGCGAAGTTTGTGGTGGTGGGCGTTCATTCCCTACGATAACGCTCTACCGGAGCTTCAGCCTTATGGCTGAACGCCCGCGTGTCTTATATGTACCTGGAGACAAGAATTCGCATGGTCGGCATAATCATCCCGATGGATTATAGAAGAATCGCTGAGAGGGAAATGGGTACGTTGAAGAGTGATCAGCGCATATGTGCGGAGAACAAGGAACTGATAAGGGCATTCACTAGAGACAGGTACGCCGAGGGGCTGAGCCATGCTCGTGTAGCGAAGTACACTGGTCTCTTGAGATGTATCGCAATCAAATTGAACAAGCCTTTTCCACAGGTGGATATCGACGACATCAAGGAATTGATTAGGCAAATCGAACTCTCGGATCGTTCAGCATGTACTAAACGCGACTATCGAGTTGCCGTGAAGATCTTTTGGAGGTGGATGGCTGGGCAAGATGACTACCCAGACTCAGTGAAATGGATCAAGGGCAAGGTTGGAAAGAACAGCAGGAAGCTTCCCTCTGAGATGCTCACCGAGAGTGATATTGCAATGCTAACGTCAGCGGCCAAGAACCCCAGAGATCGAGCAATTGTCGCGGTGCTTTGGGAAACGGGGTGTAGAGCCGGGGAGCTCTTGACGCTCAAGATCAAGTCCTTCAAAGGAGATGGCGATCTCTGTACCTTGGACGTTTCTGGTAAGACTGGGCAGAGAAGGATCCCCATAGTTGCCTGCGTTCCCCACCTGACAAAGTGGCTTTCATTTCATCCGGAAGCAGATGAACCGGAATCGCCCGTGTGGCCGAACCTCGGAATCCGCGGCCGAACCGAATACATGACCTACTCTGGCCTGCAACAAATGCTGAAAAAGCTTGCTGAGAGAGTTGGATTCAAAAAGAGGGTTCACCCTCACTTGTTCAGGCATAGTCGTGCGACTTTTCTGGCAAATCGGCTCACCGAAGCACAGATGAAACAGTTCTTTGGCTGGACGCAAGGTTCAGATATGGCTGTCATATATGTTCATCTTTCAGGGCGAGACATCCAGGATTCAATTCTGCAGATGTACGGAAAAGGCACTGCCGCAAAGCCCGCTATCCCTGAGATAGTGAACCGACCTTGTCCGCGCTGCGGTTTCGACAACGCAAGTGATTCTCGGTTCTGCGGGCGATGTGGGAGTCCCACATCAGACGAAGGGTCTATTGCATTATCTCAGAAGCTGCAGATCTACGATCAGTTGCTGACAGCACTGCTTTCTGATAAACGCGTGGTAGATATTCTCGACCGACGCCTAGATCACGATCCAAGTCTAATAGAGAAGCTCAAACAACTTGGGTAGGTCTTGTTACTTAGTAACACACTGACTAACAGCGGGTTACATCCTGGTGACCGACGGTGGGGAGTCTGGTCGTACTGAGAATCGATGCTATCCCAAACCGCCACAATCAGACCCGAAAAGGATAGATCCGGAATGCAACCCGAATCTGGCATTCGGGGTTCGAATTCATAGTACAACCCGGAGGTTACTTGTTGCGATAGGGATAAATCTGTTTACATCGATTGTAGATGAACCAGTCCAGTTGTCAGACAACGATGATCTACGCTCACCTAGTACCGGACCACTTGGTTGAAGCGGTGAGCAAGCTCATCTGCTAACCACGGTTGTTTGCTCCTGATCTCGGTGTCAGCACTGGTTGACCTTGTTTTTTGATATTACCACGGACACAGTCGAACTACAACTTCTTGCCAATCAATGGAATACCGGTATTCTGATCGGTCAAATGAGGTCATTTGTCTCTGGTCGGAGATGATTCGTCAAGACTGGATAAAAGGTAGCTACTGACCGATATACAGTCTAATAGGGGTAATGACTTACAGGTCGTGTCCCGGCGGGGTGCGGCGACAGCTTCGACGCTCTATATTGCAGGCCGTGCCTCGTTTAGGTGCGAGCCGTAGCATCAGACCCGCATCAAGAGAATGGAAGGTATAGACTTAAGCCAAAAGAGGAGGGATAAGATGAGGTCATTTCATTGGTTGTCGTGGTCACGAGCGTCTAGTCGCCCATCTTTTCTAAAAAGGAAAGCAGACGGAGGGTATAATTGTCGAATTACAACGAGCCTAAGTATAATCCTCGTCCTGCTACTGGTTCAACTTGTGCCGATTTCGAGCTGGGCAGAGGATCATCCTGTAGACCTAACGGAATTGAGTCTTGAGGACCTCTTCAATATTGAAGTCACTTCAGTTTCGAAAAAACCAGAGAAGCTCTCGGACGCCGCCGCTGCGGTTTTTGTAATAAGCCAAGAGGATCTGCGACGCAGCGGGGTCACATCTGTTGCCGATGCTCTTCGCATGGTACCGGGCCTGCAGGTGGCAAGTATTGACGCCAATAAGTGGGCTATATCCTCTCGCGGATTCAACGGACGGTTTGCCAACAAGATGCTGGTTCTGGTTGATGGGCAGAGTATGTACACACACATCTGGTCCGGTGTATTTTGGAATCAGCTTATGCCCTGCCTTGACAACATCGAGCGAATTGAGGTCATACGCGGCCCGGGCGGAAGCCTCTGGGGTGCCAATGCCGTTAATGGGATTATTAATGTCATTACCAAGAATGCTAAGGATACCAGAGGCAGCCGTATTCATGCCGGTTTCGGTACCGAGGAGAGAGGATTCGGAGATATCTGTTATGGCGGCATGATCGGCGAGCAAGCCTGGTTTCGTACCTACGTGAAGTATTCAGATCGTGATTCGTATGTAGACTCTGCGGGCAGTGTAGCTTTTGATGATTGGAGGTACGTCCGTGGCGGATTTAGGGTTGACTGGAACAAATCAGACCGAGATGCCATCACTGTGCTTGGGGATGTCGAGCACCAAAATTCCAGCCAGACGTATCAGATTATTACATCTATGGAATATCCCTATCGAGAGACCTTCGATTTCTCTACGGAGCAAAACATGATCAACATGTTAGGTCGGTGGAAACACAGCTACTCTGAATCATCCGATCTGGCAGCACAAGTGTACTACGCCTGGCACGATTGCCCTGATGTAACATCGCATTTTCGCGACAATGTTGTTGACGTAGATTTCCAGCACAGAATAACGATTTCCCAGGTGCAGGAAATTATCTGGGGTGCGGGATACAGACGGACGAATGATATTATCAAAGGCTCTTTTACCCTCTCACACGATCCCGAAAAATGGACCGACCATCTTTTGAGTGCATTCATCCAGGATAATTTTCGTCTAGCTCAGGACCGGGTTCATCTCACGATTGGTTCGAAAATCGAGCACAGCAGCCATTCCGGAGTCGAATTACAACCCAACGTCAGGTTGATGTGGAAACCACACCGGTATCATTCACTCTGGGCAGCTATAGCGAGAGCTGTCAGGACTCCATCAAGGGTCGAGTCGGCCATCAGGCTTGTTCAGGAGGCATATCCTCCCGGAGCCCTATCTCCCGGATCACCCACGACTCTCGTAATTGCAATGGGTAATCCTGATTTTGGGCCGGAGGAAGTTATTGCCTATGAACTTGGCTACCGGGTTTGCCCGACCAGTGATATATCCGCCGATTTAGCCTTGTTCTATAACGTGTACGACGACCTTAGGCAGTTATGTTACGGTACCGCGTATCTGACGGACACCCCAGCACCGCCCCACTTGGTTATTCCCGTGTATGTAAAAAACCAGGCGGAAGGTGAGACGTACGGGGCCGAACTTGGCTTGTTTCTACAGCCAAAAGACTGGTGGCGTCTGAAAGTATCTTACTCTTACCTGCACACGGATGTTCATTCGAAAAGTGGAATCGAGGACCCTGGTATTGAGAACCTCGATGGAGAGAGCCCGCGTCATGCGGCCTACCTGCGGTCGTCCTTCGATTTGACCCGGAACCTGGAGTTTGACGCGACTGCAAACTATGTGCATGACCTGCCGGCGTTAAACGTAGATGCCCACACAACGGTGAATCTCCGTCTTGGGTGGAGGGTGAACAGGTCTATCGAACTCTCGCTGGTCGGTCAGAACCTGCTTGAAGGCAGCCATGGAGAATTCACGCCAGACTACCTTGAGACAATCCCAACTCAAGTCCAGCGCAGCTTCTATGGAGTTATACGCTGGAGTTACTAATCCGCAATTGGGGTATTGTAGGATCACGTTGGGCATCTTGGCTGGGACTCAGCGTGTTTCACGTTGATGTCTGTGGGGGGTTATGCGACTAGGGCCTTTCTTATCAGTGACCTTGACAGTGTTGGTTGCCACAGTATGTGGGTATTCAGAAACCTGGGCCCAGAAACGTTCACCTTATGAGGTCAAGGCTGCGGGGCTCTACAACTTCGCCCGATTTGTCCAATGGCCGGTAGAGGCGTTTCCCGATACTGGTAGGGAAATAGTAATCGGCATACTCGGGGATGACCCGTTTGATGACATACTCCCACGAACAATAGCGGGAAAGACTGTCAATGGAAGAGAGCTGTCAATCAGACATTTTCGAGAATTGGATGACATTGACAGTTGCCATATACTCTTCATTAGTTCGGATTGCTCAGACCTGGATCAAATACTCACGCACACCCAAGGGATGAAATTTCTGACTGTCGGCGAAACAGAGGGTTTCGCCTCACACGGTGGTATGATTGGATTTGTCATCAGAGATAACAAGATTCGTTGTGAGATAAATACGAACGCTGCAGAACGATCGGGCCTCAAGATAAGCCCCAAGTTGCTGAATGTGGCAACGATTGTTACAGAAGACCGATCGGAGACGGAGAACAAGGATGCGCTTCCTCGGTAAGGTCTCTATCAACCGTAAGTTGACAGTAATCATAATGTCTGTGGTGGGAATCGTCCTACTCCTGGTTTGCACTGCTTTTATTATATATGACCGTGTTGATTTTAAGAGGGGAATGGTACTCAACCTGCGAGCCATAGCGGACATGAGTGGGACCAACTGCACGGCTGCTCTCCTGTATGACTATTCCAGCGACGCTGCGGAAGTATTGGTAGCTCTGAAAGCGGAGCCATTTGTGACTCACGCCATCATATATACAAAGGATGGAAATGTCTTCGCAAGTTATCATCGGCAGGAGCAGGATTCTGGGTTTGTGCCACCTCAGCCCCTCAATGAGAGCTTTCGATTCAGAAGTGATCATTTGGATCTATTCCACCCTATCATTGTTGACAACGAACAGATTGGCACGGTTTATATTCAAGCTAGCCTCCAAGGAATGCACGCACGCCTTAGGCGCCAGATTGAAATCATCGCAATCTTCCTTCTCGTCGCCTCTTTCTTGGCTTTGGTGTTGGCATCAAGGCTAAAAAAGGTAATATCGTCACCCATATTACATCTAGCCCACGTGGCAACAGTTGTGTCTGATAAGAAGGATTACAGCATCCGAGCGCAGAGCAACAGCCACGATGAAATGGGTTACCTTATTGACAGTTTTAACGACATGCTCGAGGACATTCAGAATAGAGATCGGAAGCTGCAGCAGGCACAAAATGTCCTGAAAGATAGCGCTGAAAAGCTGGCCACCGAACTTGCAGAACGAAAGCGAACCGAGAAAGCCCTCCAGTTCATGCGGTTTTCGATCGATCATGCCGCTATCTCCGAGTTTCATATGACCAAAGAAGGCCAGTTTGTCTATGTAAATGACGCTGCCTGCAAGTCGCTCGGATATTCCCTGGAAGAAATGCTCTCTATGAGTATATTTGACATCGATCCCGACATCTCGGAAGATAAGTGGTCAGAGCACTGGAACGAGATATCCAAACGTCGTTCGTTTACCACTGAGTCAACTCATCGAACAAAAAACGGGAAGCTGTTTCCTGTGGAGATTACGTTCAACTACATCCAGTTTGAGGGAGATGAATACAACTGCGCGTTTGCCCAAGATATCGCGGAACGCAAAGAGGCCATCAGACGTCAGAGGGAGTTGCAGGACAAGCTGGAACGAGCTCAACGCATGGAATCGTTAGGAATACTGGCTGGCGGTGTGGCTCATGACTTGAATAATATGTTAGGACCGTTGGTCGGCTATTCTGAGCTGATACTTTCCAAGCTGCCGGAGGGTGACCCCCTTAGGAAACAGGTCGTGCGTATCAGTAATGCAGCTATGGAAGCAGCAGATGTAATCCAGGATCTGTTGACGCTGGCCCGGCGAGGAAGATATGATATGAAGCCGACTGATCTGAACCTCGTTATAGAGACGTACCTCGACTCGCCGAGCTTTGCAGGTCTGGCTGAGAAGCACCGCCATATCAAGATTAACATAGACCTGGATAGAAATCTGGTTCCCATCAATGGTTCTGCATCGCACCTGTCGAAGGTGATAATGAACCTGATTGTTAACGCGTTTGACGCCATGCCTAATGGGGGCACAGTTGAGATTGCAACGTCACAACAGTATGTAAAGAAGCTTCTGGGTGGCTACGATAAGGTCTCTCCCGGGGACTATGTCCTATTGCGCGTGCGCGACACTGGAATCGGGATTGCCCCAGAATGTCTGGACAAAATCTTTGAGCCGTACTACTCAAAGAAGAAGATGGGGGCCACCAGCGGCAGCGGGTTGGGCTTGTCGGTGGTATACGGAATTACGAGGGACCACAAAGGTTACTACGATATTTCGTCTACTGTCGGCGAAGGAACAGAGTTTATCCTGTACTTCCCGGTTGCTGAGGAACCGGTGCGTGCGGAGGAAGACTCTGAAATAAATATCGAAGGGAACGAGACTGTACTGGTTGTTGACGATGTCGGGAAACAGAGAGTCATGGCAAAGGAGCTTCTATCCAACCTGGGTTACAAAGTTGAGACGGTCAATAATGGCCACGATGCCGTGAGGTACCTAAGAGACCACTGTATCGATATCGTCGTGCTGGATATGATCATGGAAATGGGCTTTGATGGGCTGGACACCTACCGTGAAATCATCAAGCTTCATCCAGAGCAAAAGGCGGTCATTATCAGCGGGTTCTCGGCGACTGAACGTGTTAGCAAGGCTCAAAGGCTTGGGGCCGGATCGTACATAAAGAAACCCTATACGCTCAAAGTACTGGGAGAAGCCGTTCGCAAAGAACTCGACAGGAAGCCTTCCCCTGTCGTGTGATGCCACTACTTCTCTATTTTTCGGTATATCCTCTAAATTGGGGGAGGTTCTCGGCAGATTAGGGATACCTGGGGACGCAAATTCACACTTGAATTGCCCCGCTCATTATTATATTTTAGCGTGCTGGTGTTTAACCATGGAGGTGTCTAGTGAAGGGACTATCACAAATTGTCGGGGTACTTATTCTTGTCATCGCATTGAGCGCAGTGCCGAACGCCGCACCACAGCCAGATGCTTATCCCCCGGAAGTCGAGCAGGCGCTGGGAAAAGCGGGAGACAATCGGCAGGAACTCGAGAAGGTCCTCTCGTATTTCGAGCAGAACAACGACAGTTTGGGCTTCAACGCTGCTTGCTTCCTTGTCAGTAACATCGAGGGACATCGATACACCATATACGGCCTTTACGATACCAGCCACGCCGAAGTTGATTTCGACATTCTCGCCTACCCTGATTACGAGACGCTGCTGCAGTCGTGGGATTCAATCGAAACTGAAAGGGGCGAACTCGACTTCGATAAGAAAGAGAGCATAATGGACATCGATGTCATCGCCGCCGATTATCTGATAGAAAACATTACTTGGGCCCTGAGAGCCTGGCGTGAAAAGCCATGGGCTCGCGGCCTTTCGTTTGACGACTTCTGCGCCTATGTTCTTCCCTATCGCGGCAGCGGAGAACCGCTTGAATCATGGCGACAGGTCTTCTGGCGGCGATATGAGGATCTCGATCAAAAGATGGAAAAGCCTGAAGACCCGGTCGAGGCTGCCCGGCTTATAAACAGCGACATCAAATCCTGGTTTTCCTTTGACAGGCGTTTCTATCGCCACCCGACCGATCAGGGTTTGATTGAGATGCTGACCAATCGAATGGGCCGCTGTGAGGATATGACCAACATCACTATCTACGCCATGCGTGCCAACGGCCTGGCTGTTACCAGTGACTACACTCCCCACTGGGCGAACACTAACAACAATCATGCCTGGAATGCCATTGTCACGCCGGACGGCAAGGTTGTTCCTTTTATGGGAGCAGAGGCAAATCCCGGACAGTACAAACTCGCCAATCGCGCGGCAAAGGTCTACCGGAAAACATTCGCACAACAAAAGAACAATCTTGCCTTTCAAAAGAAAGAGGAAGAAAAAGTCCCACCCTGGCTGGGCGGTAAGGGCTATATCGACGTGACCTCCGATTACATTGACGTCTGTGATGTTAAAACTAATCTTAGCGACCCCGTTCCGGACAGCATTCGCTTTGCCTACCTGTGCGTGTTCAATTGGGGGGAATGGCAGGCTATCCACTGGGGAAGAGTAGAGGATCAAAAGGTGCTGTTTACAGATATGGGCAAAGATATCATGTACCTTCCCATGTTCTATATCAACGAAGAACTGGCTCCAGCCGGAGCGCCGTTCATTCTCGAGAAAGATGGCCGAAGGAGGAAACTGGAGGGCAAGGGAGATCGGACTATGACCGTTGATCTGGTGGCGACAAGTCGCCCGTCAGGTCGCGACACGACACAGGCACTACGGAAGTCATTCCTGACTCCGGGGCAAGAGTACGAGCTGTCCTATTGGAAAGATGGGTGGAAATCGTTAGGGAAAGCGGTAGCCACGGATCAACCGCTGAAGTTTCGCGATGTGCCGGAAGGATTCCTCTATTGGTTGGTAGCCACTGACTTACGGCAGGAGGAACGAATATTCACCATTGAAAATGGGGTACAGGTTTGGTGGTAAAATGACCGATTGGACAACTTCTCCGCTTGTAGGGTCAACGGTCGCCAGCAGAGAGCACGGGTAATGTTACAAGAGTATTTTAAACTTACCGAACTGGGCACAACGGTAAAACGAGAGGTCATAGCGGGCCTGACGACGTTCGTCACGATGGCCTATATTATTATCGTCAATCCGAAAATCCTCGAAGCGGCAGGGATACCGTTTGGGCCGTCAATGGTCGCCACCATTCTCAGCGCTTTTTTCGGAACCCTGGCTATGGGTGTCTATGCCAACCGACCATTTGCCATCGCGCCATACATGGGTGAAAACGCTTTTATCGCTGTTACCGTCGTAGGAGTGCTCGGCTATAGCTGGCAAACAGCCCTGGGAGCTATCTTCATCGGTGGTGTCATCTTCACGATTATTACTCTCCTCGGGATACGAAGCTGGCTGACCAATTCTATCCCGGAAGGTCTGAAGATTGGGTTTGCCGTTGGCATTGGATTGTTCCTGACTTTCATCGGCCTCAATGACTCGGGCATTGTCACTGTCGGTGTGTCTGGCGCGCCGGTGCATGTCGGCAATTTTCGTGACATACCGATTATCCTGGCTATTGGCGGTTTTTTACTGATTAGTTTCCTGATGATTAGGAAAGTCAAGGGCGCTATCCTTATTGGCATTCTAGCAGTCACTTTTGCAGCATTCTTGGCCGGTACAGCTCAGTTACCTGATAAGTGGGTAAGCATGCCGCCGAGCATGTCGCCAATCTTTGCTGAACTCGACATTGTCGGCGCCCTCCACTGGGGGTTCTTTGCCGTCATTCTCACCGTTCTTGTGATGGACTTTGTCGACACCACCGGCACGTTGATCGGACTGTCCTACAAGGCCCGATTATTGGATGAGCATGGCAACCTCCCTGAAGTTGAAAAACCGATGTTGTGTGATGCCGTTGCTACAATCGTTGCCGCAGTGATGGGGACAACAACCACCGGCACCTATATTGAATCGGCAACGGGTATCGAGGCCGGCGGCAGATCGGGGCTGGCTTCAGTCGTGACGGCATTTATGTTCTTACTGGCATTGTTCTTCGCGCCGTTCTTTGCCGTCATTCCGTCCTGCGCCTATGGCCCGGCCTTGATTGTTGTCGGAGCTCTCATGCTTTCCCCCATAGTGAACGTCAAGTTCGACGACCTGACGGAAGTCATCCCGATTTTCTCCATTATTGCCCTGATGAGCTTCACCTACAACCTGGGGATCGGCATGACGGCCGGATTTGTCATTTATCCTTTACTCAAAGTCCTTTCAGGAAGAGCACGAGAGATATCGGGGGGGCTGTGGCTTCTGAGCGTCATATCCCTGCTGTTTTTCATCTTTTACCCATACTGAAACAGGTTTTACCTTACATAAAACGAAAGTCATGTTCTGCTGCGCGTAGTGGTAAGGATACCCCCAATGGGGCGACACAAGGCCGCCCCCTACGCGAGAAGAGCTTTTTGTACAAAATGAAAGTCACATTCTGAGTGACAGCATCTGTCAGGGGACAAATCTATTTTAATCCCGGCAAGAATGTGATATATTGAAACGGTAATCGATATACATTAGCAGCATGGAAAATAAAAAACTTGAAATAAGGAAAGGTAAGGCAGATATGGTAACCATAACTGTGCCGGACCGCAAAAAGGCGCTGGATGCCGCCCTCACCCAGATTGAACGCTCTTTTGGCAAGGGTTCAATCATGCGGCTGGGGGATCGTACGGTGCTCCAGGTGGAGATTATTCCGACCGGTTCGCTGGGGCTTGACCGCGCTCTTGGTGTGTGGGGCATTCCGCGCGGGCGGGTGACGGAGATTTTTGGGCCGGAATCATCGGGGAAAACGACACTGGCTTTGCATATTATCGCCGAAGCCCAGAAAGCAGGTGGAGTGGCGGCCTTCATCGACGCGGAGCATTGCCTTGACGCTACTTATGCCCGGGCGTTGGGCGTCAACACTGACAATCTGCTTGTCTCCCAACCGGATACCGGAGAGCAAGCCCTGGACATTGTGGAAATGCTGGTCCGATCCTCAGCGGTAGACATCATTGTTGTCGATTCGGTGGCGGCTCTGACGCCGCGGGCTGAAATTGAGGGGGAGATGGGCGATGCTCACATGGGTTTGCAGGCTCGGCTCATGTCCCAGGCGCTGCGCAAGCTAACCGCCATAATCTCAAAGTCGAAGACAGCGGTGGTCTTTATTAACCAGATCAGGATGAAAATTGGCATCATGTTTGGCAACCCGGAGACCACCACCGGCGGCAACGCTCTGAAGTTCTACTCAACTGTTCGCCTTGACATACGCAAGATCGCTACTATCAAGGACAGTCAGGAGGTAATCGGCTCGCGCACCCGGGTTCGGGTGGTCAAGAACAAGGTGGCTCCCCCGTTCCGGGAAGCAGAGTTCGATATTATCTATGGGAAGGGGATTTCGCACTGGGGTGAGCTGCTGGATATGGCCGCCAATTTGGGGATAGTTGAAAAATCCGGCTCCTGGTTCAGCTACGGCTCCGACCGCCTTGGCCAGGGCCGAGAAAATGTCAGGCAGTTTTTCGAGGAAAATCCTGAGCTCTCAAATGAGATACTGGGCAAAGTGAAAGAGAAACTGGGGATGACATCGGCGCTTGGGGAGGGCGAAATATCAGAAGATACGAAGGAGTAGAATGTAGGCAGCTAGTCGGTGGGGCAGCATCCCTGTGATCCTGCCAGTGGCAAGACCACTTTCATGGCAGGTGCGCATGGCACCTGCCCTACCTCTAATGACTCTTTACAGTGATTTCCTTTGAGCTCTAAATGTGATGCTAGGGGTCTATACCCCCTCACAAACGCCATTCGCTTCTTTAAGGCCGGGTGGTCGTAGAGCAGGTCGCCCACAGCTTTGCTGTGGGTACTTCCTACCAGTTAGTGATCTATTTTAGGCTCCCACAGCAGAGCTGTGGGGTACCAAGTTAGGCCAAGGTCACCTTTTCTCTCCGGAATCCTCGAGGATTTTGCCGTCTGGCGCCACCGTGACTTCGACTTCCTTCTTGTCGGCGGTTTCGAGGACGATCTCGTACCCTTCCAGAGCATCCTTCCCGTCACTAACCGCAGTAATCTCCATGATCTCCTTGATGGTGGCCTTGGAGTACTTCGTCGCCACCGCCATCTTGACGGCATCGGGCAGGTCCTCGGCTGCGATCTCTTTCTCCCAGTTGTGGATCGAGCCGTCCTCCTTGATGTCCGCCTCGAACTTCTGGCCCTCCTGCTTGAACTCGATGTCGTAGATGACGATGTCGTCTTCTTTCTCCTTGGTCCACTTGTGGATTTCTGCCTTGGGGAACTTGGCCTTCAGGGCGTCCATTACCACCTCGGGGATTTTGTCCAGCTCGAGGTCGTCCTTGGCCTTCTTTTCGACATCCACCTTTTCCCCTTGCTGACTGCAGCTGAAAGTAAGACACAGCAAGAGAACTAATGGAAAAATGGAGAATCGAAACAAAGCGTCTTTCATTTTCTTCCTCCTTTCATCTTATGTAATGACTTTTATATAGGGGCGGGCCGGGTTCATTAAAGCTAAGGCGTCGCATTAGTTTCATTGTTCGCTACAAGCGGACCGAGATCACAGAAAACGTTGGTCAAGCGGGTGTCCCACCACTTGTGGTGGATTTCTTTTCTTTGTCAGTCAATCTTATCCATTGCTACGATCCCACCATAAATGGTGGGCCACACCGGCCTTGACGTCTGTACCGTCTGGCTTCGCATGGCAGAGCTGTGGGTCACCCAGCCGTCGAGGATGACAGGTAGACCGCAGGAAAACGGCAGGGACAAGCCCAGCCGTTACATGTCATTCTCCTACCCCCCAACGCTTACGGGCACAGCGCTGGTGCCGGGCCGCTCTTGAACAGGTAGGCGACCAAGTACGTCAGATCAGCCACGTCAATAGGTCCGCCGACGCCAATAATGCCGTCAATGTTACCTTCTTCCATACATGGCGGCACCGGGCCGCTCTTGAAAAGATAGTTAACCAGGTAAGTCAGGTCGGCCACGTCAATCTCTCCGCCGGGACCGACAATGTCATCAGCGTTGCCGCGAATCCCATCCCCGTTGCAGCAGGGCATAATTTGTGCCGCGAAATAGACGGTATCCCAGAAGCTTCCTCGTCCCTCGGCATCCACCAGTGCTATAAGTTGAGCCCTTATGACCACGGTACTATCGCCGACGTCCTCTGGGAATATACCGATTACCTCGATAGAATCGCCGGGATAAAGCAGACTTTCCGGTGGCATATCGGCTGGTTCGTAAGGCAGCTCATAGTCGTAGGAAAACGAATCAAATGGGATCGGTTCGGCTACGCAAGCGAATTCGACATTGGCCACTGTCACGGGCCGCGGAAGGGAGTCATCGATGGTAAGGATGACAGGCGATGTACACTTTAGTCCACAGGTTTGAAACCACCCCCTGGGTACCCAATCCTCGAGCCAGACCCCGGCTCCCGTGATCCCCGCGCACCACCAACACCCCACCCCTACTACCTTAAAATTAAGGGGAGGAGGATAGACGGTACTTTTTCCGTAGTAATAGCCATGGAGGCTGAGAATCCCCCACATGAATATAGGCACCGAAGATCCGTAACACGAGGGGAAAAAGAACGGATGGCTAGGATAAGAAACACAACTTGTACAATAACCAAAGTTGAAGCCCCCGATAATGATTCCGTTTACGTCGTGACCCGTGTTGTTATGTACCAGGAAGGTCAGCCAGACCTTTCTCCAGGGCCACGCCTGGGCCGACGTGGTGGAGAGCACAAAAGCTATTAGCAGTGTCAACGCTATCACTGTCAGCAGCCGCTTTCCTGCGTTACCATTCATGAACATGACATTAACTCCTCTTCTTTCCATATTGCCTGCCTGTCTTCAGACAAGGCATTCGCTTTTAATAACTTACTTTGGCACAACGGAATCGAGCACGGCTGAGAAGATTGGGTCTCAGTGTCAGCGCTGTTGTTGACAATCCCCTGAAACCTCCCGGACGGAGTATGCCGGCAGCACCTGTTGAGAGTCTGCTCCACACATCGGCAGGTCCGGCCCTCTGTGGTTACCAACCGACCGTCCTGTCAAAGTCCTTCAGAATCCAGACATAGATTTGCCGACCGTGGCGGAGCGCGCTCGCCCGGGAACAAACACCAACGTTGCCGAGCTACTTCTTCATTGAAGCAGCGGTAAGCCTTACTCCGGTTTTCTGTTGAGAGCCGCCTACAGAAATACCTGCGTCGTCCGGCGGACCCGACGGTGAGAGGCGACGTCGTAAAGCACAAAACATCCAGAGGCACGGCTCCTCCCGAAAGGTGTTTGATTAACCTGTGCCTGCGCAGTGGGACTTCGCCTTGTCGGAGCTGGCACGAGCAGCCGTTCCCCCCAGAAGTCGATTCACCGCAATGTTCAAGGCTGAGAAACCTAAGGACGCATCACGTACCTAGTTAACTGAAATATACTTCCACCAGCCCGTGCGGTCAAGCTGTTTTCACATACGAGGCAACGCGGGCGTGGCCCGTGTGGACTGGGTGCCCCACCTTTCAGGTGGGTTTTCACCGCAGCGATTATCCGTGCTGCCGAGCGAGACTTGAATTCGGCGATCACCAGTCCCAGTTTGCTCTCAGGTCTGGGATGAATGACCAGATGTACATGCTCCGGCATGATCACATAGCCCAGAAGCCGAAACAGATGCCTGGTGCGCACCGCGGCCAGTTCATCGACGACGGTCTGGATCACCAGGTCAGAAGTCAACAGCGGCAACCGTCTATAGCAGCTAAAGGTGACAAAGCGGGCGGTGTTTAGATGATCGTAATGTCGCAGTTTCGGCATGGAGTCAATATAGGCGACGATAGTTGAGTTCGCAACTACATGGGTACCCACCTAAAAGGTGGGCCACCCAGCCCGCTCAATTGTAATAATCCCCTCTCGAGAGGGGTGCCCGAAGGGCGGGGTGTGTGGATCCCTTGCTTTAACACACCCCTGAATCCCCTCTCGAGAGGGGACAGAAATGTCACCGGTACTTCGTGCTTTATTCATTAGTCACACTTAACTTGACCACAGCAGATTGAGCATGGAGTCAATATAGGCGACGGTCCTTTAGTTCGCAATATACAACCCACCTGAAAGGTGGGCCACCCAGCCCGCTCAATTGTAATAATCCCCTCTCGAGAGGGGTGCCCAAAGGGCGGGGTGTGTCCTCAGTCATCATAACACACCCCTGTATCCCCTTTCAAGAGGGGACAGAGACGTCGCTAGCGTGTCGTGTTTTGTTCATTGTTCCTCTTTGCTTAACCACAGCAGTTTAGACGTGGAATGAATATAGGCGACGGTCTTGAGTTCGCAATATACAACCCACCTGAAAGGTGGGCCACCCAGCCACAGATCGCGGCCACGCCAGTCTTCATTCGCTACTGTCACCCTCTTGTATCTGCGCCCCCTTCTCAAACCTCGCTATAAGATATAGGACAAGCCATAAAAGATACTTTGCGGCAGGCGATTCACATTCTACGATAGTTGCCAAACCGTGACAAACTCGGTTTCTTATGTTCGGCCCCGATTGCTCAACAAGCGACGCTCTCAATTCCCATGTCAAGTCCTCGCCAAGGACGGCATATGCGTCCCTACCCGCATCCTTTTCCGTAAGCAGCTGGTTCAGGTCTCGTTCTTTCATAAGGCCATCACGGTACGACGTCGTCTTGCCGCCCGCCTGTCCCACTAATTGTCGCACTGAATGCTCTATTTGCGGAATAATGAGATGCGTAAACAAAAGTAAATCACCGTCTAAACCGGCCACAATTCCGCGACCATAAATCTCCTGCCGGTCCACAGGCACGAATGCACTTTGACGAACAAGGTCATTAATCGCTTCGGCCCAGGCTCTGGTGTCATCTCCGAGAAGAATACTTCTAGCATGTTCTAGTAAGACAGCAGCCACAGAATGGTTAAGGGCATAGCGACCAACTAACTCCTGTAGCAAATCCGATTCGCTGGCCTCAATTCCTCCGGCGCTACGAGAAGCGATGTTTCCTTCATCGACCAAAGAGGTAGAAGCTACCACTTTCCGAATAGATGGTGTCTGAGCGTCTGCTTTAGCTGCCTGGTAGGCAGTGGCATAAATTTCGGGTCTATGAATCTCTATAAACGCTTCAACGGCTTGCATTCCTAATTTTCCCATCATCCTCTGTTCTACCTCTTTGAAAAACTTCGTCATATCCACATCTACTCGTACTCGAACAGATTTCATCTGATCAATGGTAAGCTTGTTGGCCTTCTGGAAGTCTTTGAGTAATTGCTCAGCTTTGTCACGTTCGCCAGCCTGTCGAAACGCATTAATAGCGTTTTCAAGGCGAAACGCGATTTGCATTCCCTCGCCTCCCTCCGGCGTACGAAACTTACTTGCGTCGTCCTCCCAAGTCTGGCCAAGGAGGCGCAAAGCATCTTTTCGCCTATCGGGAAGGCCAGCTTTCCCAAAGGCTTCAGCCGCAATCTGATAGTAGCTTTCCTTTGTCCAGGCATCCCCCATTGTATCGCCAAGGGCCTGACATTTACTACCGATTTCTGCACAGTCATCCGCATCGCATCCCTCGATCAGCACTTGCGCAAGTGCATGCGGCCAATGCTGCTTCTCGTCTTTGCTTGGCGATGCAGCCGCAGCCTTGAATAGCTCAAGCAACTTGGTTTTCACAACTTCGCGTTCCTTTGCCTTACGCCCCAACTCGTTGGCGATCTTCACAGCACGTAAAGCGCATTCTGCTGCATTTGGCCAGTGTTCTTCGACTCCTTTCTCTGCGCACTCCAAATACGCGTCGAGCGCCTTTCTCGCCCGAACATGGTCCTTGCGACGTATCCATAGCACATCACATAATCTTGCCATTAGGGCTGCGGGAAGGTCTTTGTCTGTTAGCGCCGCAAGGTGATCGAGCTGGTCGGCGGACAAATCATCAGGGATGATGCTCCGCTTACCCTGCATCATCCACATTGGAGCAAACGGAACCGTTTCCTTAGGCTGAAAATGGAATTCACAGACGCCCCGAATGGTCTTGTACAGAGTTAATAGATCGGCGTTGATTTTGCCGTCCAACGCTTTAGTCAATCGCTTAAAATGAGACGAAAACTTAAATGCTTGGTAGGAATTTACCTCTGAGGCCCCTCTCGTTACTGTCGCGATTATCTTATCCATCTTGGTTTTCCCATATCCTCCCACGTTTAGTCATGAAATCCTTTCACGTTTATCCCTAGATGCACCAAAGGCGGGCGGGTGGCCCACCTTTCAGGTGGGTTCCCATAAAAGTTTCCAACATGGCTACGCCACCGTCACCTCTTTACACAAATACACATCCTGAATGGCGTTCAGTAGCTCGACGCCGTCTTTCATCGGTTTCTGGAAGGCCTTGCGGCCGGAGATGAGCCCCATGCCTCCGGCGCGCTTGTTTATTACAGCGGTTCGTACTGCCTGAGCGAGGTCATCAGCTCCACCTGAAGCACCACCGGAGTTGATCAGACCGGCCCGCCCCATGTAGCAGTTGGCAACTTGATAACGGCATAGATCGATCGGGTTGTCGGAGGTCAGTTCGTCGTACACTTTCTTGTGAGTTTTTCCAAAGTTCAAAGCAGTAAAGCCGCCGTTGTTCTCAGCCTGTTTCTGCTTGACGATGTCGGCCTCAATAGTTACGCCAATATGGTTGGCCTGGCCGGTCAGGTCTGCGGAAACATGGTAATCCTTGTCGGCTTTGAAAGCCGGGTTGCGCAGGTAGCACCACAGAACTGTAAACATACCCAGCTCGTGGGCTGTTGAAAAGGCTTCGGTCACTTCCTGAAGCTGCCGCATGCTTTCGTCGGCGCCAAAATATATCGTCGCCCCAACGCCCACAGCGCCCATGTGAAAGGCGTTCTCAACGTTGGCGAACATTACCTGGTCAGGTTTGTTTGGATAAGTCAGCATCTGGTTGTGATTCAGCTTGAGGATCATGGGGATTTTGTGAGCATACTTGCGGGCGATTGAACCAATCACTCCGAAAGTCGAGGCCACGCCGTTGCAGCCGCCTTCAATAGCCAGCTCGACAATCTTGGCCGGGTCAAAGTAATCCGGGTTGGGAGCAAACGAAGCGCCGCCGGAATGCTCGATACCCTGGTCGACCGGTAGGATAGAGGCATAACCGGTGCCGGCCAGTCGACCGGTGTTGAAAAGCCAGTTAAGCGAGCGTAGCACTGCCGGCGGACGGTCACTCTGGCTAACGACGCGGTCTATAAAATCCGGGCCCGGCAAATGCAGCCGCGATTTGGAAATGCCTTTGCACTCGTAGGCCAATAGATCCTTGTCGGCCCCCAGTAGCTGTTCGATTTTGCTGATCATCTCGGAATCTCCTATACAACTTGATTTAAGTTCCTGAGAGATAATTAACCGATTTCAACAAGGAAGGCAACTCGATTTAACTAAACGCCGAAGTATGATCTGGTTCCTGTTGAATATCAAAGGCAGAGTCTTGGATTTCCAACTGTGTGGGAATGACAATTCATCCAGGCCTCTGTCGGGATTATCACCGGCCTTCGGCCAATTCAGACCTGAACTGCTGTTTCCATGGCAGATACGTTCACACCAGGGCGCACCGCATTACCGTCACAGCATTGCCAGAGAGAATCACGCGGTCACCTTCTACGCGCACGCCCACCTCACCACCGCGTTTTGAAGCCTGGTAGGCCGCAAAGCGATTCCTTCTCATCTTGTCAGCCCAGTACGGGCCAAGGTAGCAATGAGCAACGCCCGTCACTGGGTCCTCGTTGATACCTACTGCCGGAGCGAAAAAACGAGAGATAAAATCATACTTACTCTGATCTCCGCGACTGGTGATTATTATCCCCCTCAGTGGTAAACGCATGAGCGCCATAAAATCAGGCTGACAATTACGAACGACTGTTTCTGAGGCGACCTCGACTAAATAGTCTAACTTGCTTTTACTGACAAATACCGGTTCAACACTCAATGCCTCGGCAAGTTCCGGAGGGCAATCACATGGCTCCGTCAGTTGGGCAGGGAAGTTCAGTTCGATAGCGTTGCCATCTCTGGTGGCTGTAAGCAACCCACTTTTTGTTTTAAAATGCACCGACTGATCCGGCGGTATATGCCCATCTTCCCAAAGTACGTGCGCTGTTGCCAGTGTAGCATGGCCGCACAACTCTACTTCAGCTGCCGGTGTAAACCAACGCAACTGGTAGCTATCACCATCCGGGTATAGAAAGGCCGTTTCGGAAAGGTTCATTTCATCTGCCACCTGCTGCATCCAGGTTTCGTCAGCGGGGCCATCCAGGATACAGACGGCGGCGGGATTCCCTGCAAACGGCCGATCGGAAAAGGCATCCACTTGTGTTATTTGCTGACTCATATCGTTACCAGATAATTCTTGAAAAAACTTTTGTCAAGACCCTGAGATATGCTCCTATGTACGAAACAGATACTGGAACTTAAGGAAAAACTGGCGCTCGCTCTTTTCAGGGTAGTGTGCCTTTCCCAACTCATACCAGAAGTTGTGCACCGACCCGACATAAAAGATCGTGTACGGGTTCAGTTTATAGGTCACCAGAGGTTCAAAACGGAGATCGTTGTCAAAGTCGTCATACTGTACAATCATCCGTACGAAAAGTTCGCGGGTAAACTGGTAGTTCAGGCGGGCGCGAATGACAGACCCTTCGTGAATCTTTTCCCCCGTGTCACGGTTGTTGAGCTTGAGGTAGTCGACTGACGGCTCAATAGTTAGTTGTTGTAGCGGTTTGATGATTCCCCACATGCTAACGTTGGTGTTGCGGCCCATCACCGGAAGAGGGTCTACATTACGCGCAATCGTATTGCCGTAGCCGAGATAGACACCCAGCCGGAATGCCTCAAACATGTCGTTATCAACATTGACACTCACGCGCCTAATATCGTCAAACCAGACTCCGCGCCACCGTTCACGGCTGAGCATGAATGAGGGGTGAAAGTGCGTTCGCTTGGTAAGGTGTATGCACAGATCGGCAGTCAACCATTCATCTTTTCGCGTTCCCCGGTAATCCCACACTCGCCCGAATCCCAGCTGGGGTGTAATGCTGGTAACAACTTTCCCGTTGGGTCTGAAGAACAGTCCTGTCCAGCCATCCACGCTTCGTGAACCGTTGCGGACGATAAAGCCGTTGTCGGCGCGAAAAGTCGGACTGGTCGCACAAAGGTCGATATCGAAGTTCCACAGCCGGGCTTCGCGCTCAATGCCAGCATACAGGTAGTGCCCTTCATACGATTCGGCGTCTAAAGCGACAGTGTGTTGGTCACCATCGAAATATGCCTGCCCGTATCCGTTCTCGACCGTGGTATCGATGGCGGTGGGGGCATCCGGTTCCGTTGTGTGGCTGCCCAGAGCTTGAAACTGTATCCGGTAGTTCTTCAGGAAACGGATGGATATGTCAGGCCCAAAAACAGTATTGGCCCCGCCACTTTCGATCTGCCGGTCGGTTACAAGCGCTCCAATATGAGAATCTTCGAGGATTGTGCGACGGACTCGAGCCACATTGGAAACGCTGTTTTCGAAAGGAGCAAAGGCTGTTTTCTCTTCAAGAGGTACGATGTAGGGTGTGTTTTCATCATGTGCCAACAGATAGAAAAAGCTCGTCCTATTCATCCGACCGGTGAGCTTGAAAGCTGCGTCGGGATCATTGATCGACCGGGTATAGATGGCGTCCAGGAAGGTGTTGTACAAATCGCTTCCTTCCTGGAAAAAGGGCCGCCGCTCTGGATAGGACAGGGCAAAGGTGGTGTTCACGTCGATCTGGGCGGCATCTGATTCCACCTGACTGAAATCAGGATTGATGGCTGCTTCGGCGGTGAGACCGGGAGTAATCTGGTAGCGGGCGTTAAGCGCTACTTCAGCGTCTGGGCTATCATTGTCAAAGTGAGAATCAAGATCGTCAGGATCACTCAACATGCCCGACTGGTATGCAATCACAGAGGGTAACAGATCCAACTTGCTGCCCGGTTTAACATTCTGGATTCCGGTCAGGTACCCGAACTGGCAGAAAAAGCACGGCTCACCGATCTTTAAGGGCGCCCAGGAATACTTGTATACGTTGTCACGGGGATGGCTCCGCCAAAAGGTCACCCGCCAGGTATGCTCCTTACCGTTCGGGAAGCGAAGCGAGCTGAAGGGGATAGCCATTTCCGCCTGCCAGCCGGTCTCGGTAATCCTGCCGGCAGTCTCGTACACAAGGTCAAACCGCCAGTCCTCGTCCTCGTTGGCCACCCAGCGCAGGTCACCCTGCACCCCGAGAGGGTTGACATAGAACTCATATGCCCAGACGGCGTTACCATACGTATCAAGGATGATCCCGATAAAATCATCGGAAAACATCCGATCGCGGTCGGTCAGGGTGGCGCGAATAGTGGCGGGATCGTCATGGCATACAAACGCCAGGTACAAATAGCTGTTGTCGTAGGCGACCAGGACTTCCGTCTCAACTGATGGCTTCACATTGTCGACGGGTAAGTACTGGGTAAAATCGGTCACCCGAGCAGCATCCCGCCAACCGGGATCGTCAAGATCACCGTCGATTTCTATCTCTCTGACCACGTGGGGGATTTCCAACGTGGGGGGAACCGGAGGTTGATCAGTTTGTTGTGCAGCGACTGATGTTGACGTCAGAAGAAGCAATAGCCAACGCAGCATTGAAACCCTTTCAGTGGTAACGTCATTCTTTTACTGGCTGAATATACGCAATAGAGTTGATAAAGGTTTCACCTCTCAGACAAGTTTGTCTCTGCTGAGAAACTCCAGGCTACAGGCGCAAAAAAAAGAAGCCCCGATAGGAGCTCCCGTATGGTATCTGTCCGGCCAGGGTCACGTCGCAAACGACTTGATTGCTTCCTCGCGACTGTCAAAGCACTCAAAAACCGTAATCAGTCGGGTGACGGTGAGTATTGTTTCAATCTTGGTGATATTGGCTAACACAAACTGACCGCCGGCATTTTTCACGGTCGTCATAGCAGAGATCAGCATCCCCAGCCCCACCGAATTCATCCAGTCGACTTTGGCCAGGTCAACTACGACGTCCTTTTTGTTCTGGTTGATGTATTCATGAATTCTGCCGTGAAACATGGTTGTCTCTTCCCCGCCCATAATTTTGCCGGAAACCCCAAAGATTACCACGTTGCCTTCCAGATGATCGTCAAATTTCATCGAACTTCCCCAATCTAACGGTTAACTTCCTTCATTACCAAGAACATTGCTATCGTCTCCACCGAGAGAAAACGGATTCCTGGGCCGCTCATGCCGAGACTCGCTGGCATTATTATCACGTGCCGGACGGAAAAAATCAAGCGGTTTTTGTGACTTCTGACGAAGTCTTGGCAGCCCTAAGAACCTGTTGTACCTCACACTCTTTCATGCTGACCCGCCAGGTCATATCCGCCTTTGGCGGACAAGGTCTGACGAAACACTGCCTTAACCTCTATTATTCGTAAACTCCAGCTTACCCTGCAACAGTTTGTCGGCGAGTCATCACGAGTGACCGGAGGGAGCGTGGTGATCTCAGTTGTGTAAGTGTTTCCAAAGCAAGAGATTGCCACATCCGCCTAGGGCAGATTCGCAATGACACCTGCAAGTGATGTTAGTACACTTTTGGGGGCAACTTCATGACCTTCATCGTGGTCTTGACGAATGCGCTTTCTATTTCCAGAAGGATTGCAGGATTCTCAGGGGAGCATAGACTGTCCAGGCGCTGCCGGCCTTAAACATGGAATTTAGCATCCAGGCGTGCAAAAACCTGCTCTTGCTGATACGCCATACAATCAGGTCATTAAGCCACCTGTGGGAAAGCCATCTCTCTGCTACATTATATCCCTGATACCTTGGTTTCATCTCCGTCACCAATTTCCCGGGGA
>Ga0315555_1000226_pt1 | contig 37940 bp, 29 predicted proteins | sample SalMarSW160380MG_FD_202113 | JGI IMG/M metagenome (GOLD analysis project Ga0315555, IMG submission 202113) | Salt marsh sediment microbial communities from the Plum Island Ecosystem LTER, Massachusetts, United States - Salt Marsh Sediment SW1603-80 ... | reverse complement strand
CGAGGCATGTCACACATTCTTTGAGGATGTCAAGGAACATGCAAAGGCTTTACGTAGTCTCTTGGCCGAGAATTTCCAGATCATCCGGGCATAACACCGAATTCTCTTTCTGGATGGGTATAATTACTTCTTCCATGTTTCTTTAACAAATTCTGCAATTTGCCTTAATGAATCTGCATGTTTTTTTATGAAGTCTTTGTCAACCGTAAATTTGATGCGATTTCGCTTTTGAACGAAAGAAATAGTTTGTTCATCTAATAGTTTTAATGCTTCTTCTACATAATCGTCTGATATACGAAAACCAAGAAGTGATTTGGGGTTACTCCGCTTATGGAACCAGAAATAGTTATTGCCAACCACATTGATAGCTATGTAGTTTTTCAAGTACCTCAGTGATGGTGATTCAAATATCTCGCCAATTATTGCAAATAGTTCATTTGCTGCGTCAACTGTCCAAGTAGATTTTTTCCTCCAGTATACTTCATCATGTACTTCTTCAATTATTCCATCTTCTGGCTCTTCGTAGGTGTCTAGGATTTTTGAGAAATGAATCGATTTTTGATTGTTCGACTCTATAAGGTTGACCTGAATTGCAATAATCGGTATTGAGTGGCTAAAAAGATGTATGACATTAAAGAATCTTCGCGTAATACCTTCAGCTACTAAAACAGCATAATGTTGTCGTTGTGGCCATTTCCTTTTTTCATTATCCCAGTATTCTATTGTTCTGACAATATGTCTCTCATCTGTTTCACCAAGCATGACCTCGACTTCATACATCGAATCATCTTCTGGGTTTTTTAGTAGAATATCGAGCCTTCCCCCAGAAGACTGTTGTTTTTCTTTTGCAACTGATTCTAAATCACCAAGTCCAAGGCATGTAGGGTTTTCGTATATTTGATCTTGCAGCCAATACTCATCAAATCCAGATTCCCTTATGCTTACTGTAGATGCAATTGATATCTCCATGTTATCTCCTTTTGTCCAGATTTCATCATTTACAAAACCACCATAACTGTATTGCTGGCTTGTCCTTCACCGGATTTATTTATTGCTATAATACGTTTTGGGGCTCCTTTCCTCTCGGCTGCTTAACCATTGCCATCATGAAATAAACCCCATCAGCGAAAAAGTCAAGCTGCGGTTTCTGATGTAATTAGCTCACCACGAAGGACACGAAGTTCACTAAGAATAAGGATATCAAAAACCTTCGTGTTTTTCGTGCACTTATTGGTTAGTAATTACTCAACATACATTTCGGGTTTGATATCGAATGCTTTCATCTTACGAAATAGTGTGCTTTTGTCGATTCCTAGCTGCTTAGCTGCCGCTGTTTTATTGCCCTTATTTCGTCGAAGTGCCTGAGTTATCAGAAGAATCTCCATCTGCTTAATAGTCGCAGGCTCACCAACTTTTGTTTTATCCAGTTTGGAGATTGGGCGAATCGATGCGGGCAGGTGTTTGGCCTCTATTATCTCGCCCTCACACAAAACAAAGCAGTGTTCAATAATATTGGCAAGCTCACGCACATTGCCCGGATAATCGTGGGCCAAAATAGCTGCTGTCACTTCATTTGTAACACAGCAGATATTCTTGTTATGCAGACGATTAAATCGACTTATAAAATGGTCTATTAACAAGGGAATATCTTCTTTTCTGTCTCTCAGCGGAGGCAATTCCAATTTCATCACGTTGATTCTGTAATACAAATCATCTCTGAATTTACCTTGTTGGACAAGCTGATCAAGTTTCTTGTTGGACGCTGTAATAATTCGCACGTCAGCCTTAACTGAGGAAACACCACCTACCGGTTCGTAAGTTTTGTCCTGCAAAACACGTAGCAACCGCACCTGCATAGCAGCAGATATGTCACCAATCTCATCCAAGAATATGGTGCCGCCTTGGGCTAAGGCAAATCGGCCCGGTTTATCCTTTTTAGCATCGGTAAACGCGCCGGCTTTATAGCCAAACAGCTCTGATTCCAACAGAGTTTCAGGCAGCGCCCCACAATTAACCGCAATGAATGGCTTATCCTTGCGGAAACTAAGATTGTGAATGGCCCGGGCGAAAAGCTCCTTGCCTGTGCCACTTTCACCCTCAATTAAAACGGTGGTATTACTCTCAGCAATATTTGGTAGAACGGCAAAGAGATTTTGCATTTTATGACTTTGGCTGATTATATCCTCATACGAGTATCGGCCCTGGATTTCCTTGCGAAGCTGCTCGATCATGCTCATATCACGGAACGTTTCAACTCCGCCAATCACCTTGCCCGATTCGTCTTTTAACAAGGCTGTCGATATGGTTATTGCTCTTTTTTTGCCCTGGGCATCGATGATATGGACTGCTTTATTCATTATGGGCTTACCGGTTTCCATTGTTTGTCGGAGTGTGCAGTTAGTTTCACAAACATCCGCTCGTAGAACATCCCTGCACTGCTGGCCAATAGCCTTTTCTCGCTGGATACCGGTAATCTCCTCTGCCGCCCGATTAAAAGAGGTGATCTGCCAATCCAGATCGACTGTAAAGACACCCTCACTTATCGAGTCCAGAATGACGTTTTGAGTCTTGTTTTGCGATCTATTGGTCATAGCTTACTTGTACCACATACAGGTGAATTTCGCAACCGTTGTTATACGAGTCTACAAGCCAAAAATTTTATCCCTTGCATCATTGAGTAGATTCAAATATTCTTACATCAGTAAGTTCGGTACAGGTTTGGCAAGCTCGCTGAGCCCGGAATATCTTAGAAATCACGAGAAGACTGCAGGGAGAAAAGAAGCTATGACTACCAGGATTTTATTAGGTTTGGTGATTGGCGGAGCAATCGGTGCAGTTTTAGGCTATTTCGGCAAGTGCTCCTCCGGTGCCTGCCCGCTGACGGCAAATCCTTACCGCGGCGCAATCTACGGAGCGGTAGTGGGAGCATTATTGGCATCGGTTCTCTCGACACGACCGAAGGAGAAACCAGAAGGCTCGGGAGTTGTCCACATTGAAAACAAGTCTGATTCTAACGTCGGGGTGCTTAAAGAAAATGGGAGTCCTCTTATGGAAACATTAACGAAGGAGAGCTTTTTACAAAAAGTTTTTAACTATGAGCAAAATAAAGAATGGAAGTTTGAAGGCAAACTGCCCTGCGTTATCGACTTTTATGCCGATTGGTGTGGGCCGTGCAAAATAGTAGAACCTATTTTACAAGAGCTTGCTCAAGAATACCAAGGTAAGCTCAATATTTACAGAATAGACACACAAGCTCAGCAGGAATTAGCGGCCGCTTTCGGTATTCGGAGCATCCCCAGCATCCTTTTTGTACCGCTAAATGATAAACCGCAAATGACAATAGGCGCCTTACCCAAAAAAACACTGAAAAAAGCAATAAAAGAAGTGTTGAAAGTCGAATAATAATGATAAAGCAAAAATCAAAATGCAAAGTGCGAAATTAAGATTGTCTCCTGCACTTAAAAGTTTTAAGTGCAGGATTCCACAACTTTGGTTTTTGATATTTACATTTTGAACTGATTGGTTACGGCAATCCCGAAAGTTCTAATTATCAAGAACGGCAAAGAGGTAAAGCCCCACGGGCAAAGCCCGTGGCACCTCTCCATTCTCCGTAGTGCCTACTTCCCTAAAGGGACTGCGAAGGTGGGTAAATCACCCAGTTAGACGAAACATCCAATTTTAAAGGCTTGAACGGTTTCTTTTAGAATTAGTATCAGGTATTATCTTTCCCCCTAATGCAAAAAATCGTTGTTTGATCACTTCTACCAGAAACGTCGTTTGGCGGAGGCTCTTTCCGATCCGGTTTTCAAAAAACAAATTTCATAATCGTTTTTTAGCAAATGCCCGACCGGAAGATGTCTTTAAATATTTCTCAAATTCAATTGCTTTTTTGCGATTTGTAAAATCAACGGCGGTCTTGATTTCCCACGGTACATATTTCGAGGTATGTACACATTTACCCTGATTGTGTTCTTTTACTCGAGCATCCAAATTTTCCGTAAATCCTGTGTAATACCTTTCCTGCTGCGACAGTGCGTCAGCACGGCGAGCTGGATATTTTGTGGACCGTAAAATATAAACATAATAGTATGTCATACCCGTACATAATAAACTGGCCTGCCGAGTCGTAGCTCGGAGCATCGCAGAGCGTTTTAAAACAGCTCGTCTTCGCTTACGCTATGACGCTGCAGTCTTCGCTCTATGCCAAGCTCCGAGCGAAGACTGGAGGCGGGGGGATTCGAACCCCCGTCCCGTGATGCTTCAAGATAAGCTTCTACATGTTTAGTCGCTTTATTGTTGTTTCGCCTCACCAAACGCCAACCGACAGGCTCTTGGCTCAGCTATTTCGGAAATAATCTCGCCTTGCCGGCCCGAAAAACCGGCTCAGCCAGCCTGCTATCTGACGCCCTTACCGAACCCACAGGCAAGGCCCGGCAGGACGGGCTACCAATTAGGCAGCCATGCGCAACTGATAGTTGCCATTTAAGTTTTATTGCCGGATGATTAGCCAGGCCAACCGGCGTCCTGGACATGCAGCTTGTCTTTCCGTCATCCGGTCGAAGCCGTTCGCCCCCGTATTTACTTTCCAAAAAGCCCACACTCTCAATTATATTATACAACACACTACGCCAAACTGCAATCATAGTTCATGAACCGATTTTCTTTTGTCCCTTTCCGAGGCGTCCTAATGCGCCAGCGTCTCGATTTGCTCTGCACTCAATGCCCGGCTGTAAATGCGTACATCGTCAATCAGGCCATTGTAAAAGCGTGTATTAGCCTGAAGGCAGCTAATGACCAGCCGATAATCTTCACGGGGTGCTCTCTCGGCATAGCTGGCAGAACTATCCCGCTGACCATTGATATAGACTGATGCTTCAGAGCCATCCAGGCACACAGCCACATGGGACCATTCATCCAAGGCCGCGTTCGCCTGTGACTGCACGGACACAGGACTCGAGCTGAGCTGTCCCACAGCAAACTCCACCTCACCTGTGAGAAGCCTCTTAATAGCGTAGTCAATGTCATCGGAGTTGCTCTTAGCTCGAGAGATAATATAGCGCATACCGCCCATATGCTCAGACTTAAGCCACATAGTTAGGGTCATTTGCTCAGGTCCCAACTGCTCAGAGTCATTACAATCAACATAATCATTGAAACCGTCAAATTGCAAGGCCCCATCAATCATCCCCTCGGTCCATACTGCTCCATGTACGGTTGCATCGTTGTCTCCGGCAGAATCATAAGCTATGTCCCCATCAGTCTCATCCAGCTTCCAATGCGCAGCAAGTGAAAAATCTTTCATCCAATCTTCGGAGCTTATAATCTCGCCGACAGACATGATTTTTACATTGTACGCAGCCGAGTTTCATCTTTGTTCGACGGTCTTCAGGCATTATAATACTGTAGTATGGATATATCTATCGTCATACCGGCGCTTAACGAAAGCCAAAAGATAGCTCGCGATGTTGAAATGGCAGCGATGTTCCTAGACAGCAATAATTTCAAGGGAGAAATCATCGTCGTCGATGACGGCAGCACAGATGGGACCTGCGAAGTCGCAAAAAGCATTAAAGCTCCGCCGGGAATAACACTGAAGGTCATTCGGAACAAGCACCATCGTGGTAAAGGCTATGCGGTTCGAGCGGGCATGAAAGAAACGAGCGTAGAATATGTGATGTTCGCTGACAGCGGATATTGTGTGCCCTATGGAAATGCCTTGCTGGGCTTGGAAATGTTGAAAGACGGCTCCTGCGAAATTGCGCACGGCTCAAGAAAATTAATAGAAAGCCGTCTTCAAAAGGACCAGCCTTGGCGTCGGCGAGTTTCTTCAAAACTCTTTAAGTGGTTAATAAAAAAACTTCTGCAAATCCCAGCGGATCTGACCGACACGCAATGCGGCTTCAAAATATATAAAGGCGATGTGGCCAGAGAACTATACAGCCGGTGCATTAGTGATGGTTTTATGTTCGATATTGAAATCATTCTGCGGGCACAAAAGCAAGGCTACCGGATAAAAGAATTCCCCATAGAGTGGACTTGCGACCTTGACAGCCGATTATCACTGACGCGCACGCCTTGGCATGTCATTTCTGAGCTACGAGCTATAAAACGGACACTATCGGATGACTCCACGCAAAACATGGGGGAATAAATAAAAATGTTTAGCCCCCCAATTCATTGGGGGGTTTCCTGCGGGTTTCCGGACTGCACACCCCACGGACCAAAACGCAAAATATCATCCTTTCGTATCTCTTGATCTCCATGTTCAAGTATGACCAAGGTCTGTATTTGTGGATGACGTGAGCAATACTGTTTTATCTCGTCCGGCCTCATAACCATAAAGGCGGTTGAAAGGGCATCGGCTGTTGCAGCATCAGCAGCACAGGCCCAGGCGGCAAGTTTTTCTTCAACCGGATGAGCCTGCCTTGGGTCAATAATATGCCGGCCCCATTGCAAACCTGAAGCGCCAATAGCCCGGCCCCGTAAATAAAAGTAAATTAGGGTCTGTTTGCGATTACGAGGATTGCTTAACGTAATGGGCCAACCCTTTGTATCAACGGGGGCATTGAGGGCCAAAACAGAACTATAGCCTCCATGAAGCAAGGCAACGTCAATACTCCACTCGCGCAGCAATTCGGCCATCTTGTCAAGCGCATATCCCTTGCCGATACCACCAAGGTCAATCTGCATCGGGCTCGCCAACAGCTCAATCGTAAAGTCAACCTCATTTAATTTTATAAGATTCATGCCGATACGCTGTTGTGCAATAGCCAGCTCGGCTTGAGTTGGTGCGCGCATAGTTTTATCTTTGTTTAGCCAGCATTTTAAGAGAGACCCAGTAGTAATATCGAAAGCTCCTTTGGTTTCGTTATAAATTTTGAAACTTTGCTGCAGACATTCAAAGGCAGCAATCCCGACTCGCACAGGCTGATGAGCAGCAAGATTGTTTATTCTGGATATGTCACTATTTTCAATGAATCTGCTAAGCTCAGCCTCGAGGCGGTCAAGCTCATTAAAAGCCGCCCTTGCCGCCTGTTGAGCATAGCGGTTATTATCATGCTGGATATAAATCTCAAAAGTCGTCGCCATTGCCTCGTGACAAAAGCGATGAACATCAGCTATCGCACACCAATCACCCTCGACTAAACTATCCGATTGTGGTTGATTCATTTCAAAAGATTAATTATCAAATATATTTGAATTTTTCTTTTTGATTTTTGATTTATCGAACAGGTCTTTCGATACGTATCCACGCAATTCAACACCAGGCCGTAGCTCCACATAAGAATCAAAAAGAGGCACATAAAGTTTTTTTTGTCCCGGCGGCGGTAGCTCATACAACTTTCTTAGAAGCTGTCCCTCAACGCTCGGCGAAGCGATGATGACAGAAGCAGAAACTACCCGGTCAGTCACGGTATTCCAGTAACCGACATTTGGAAAAGATCGCAGATACCACGGAAAAGGCCAAAAATCGTGCTCGTCCGGACAAATAAGGTGAATCTCCATCTCAGTGCCGTGTCTGTGTACGTCGGCTATTTCTTCCACACGCCGAACCATGGTGAAGATTTCCGTCGTTGTATGAGCATAGACGTAAGGATTGCGAGGATCGGCATAATATTTGTAGTTGGCCTGGTATGCCTGCCAGGTGAGGTGGACTCCACCGGCAAGCAGTAGCAAAATAACAATCAAGCGAGTCAAAAACCTCTGGGTTAATTTTAACACTGCGGCGGCTCCGAAGCCAGCTAACAAAATCATGCCATGCAGGAAACCCAGCATACACCAAGGAGTTTTATGCCGGATAACAGAATACACTAAAGTCATTATCAACGTGTAGAAAGCAATAAATCGAAGCAGCTTCAAATCGACGTTGATTAATATTTTTCCTCTGACTGCTACAATAAAGCCAATCACAGCAAGGATGATAATAATGGCCTCACTCCAAATTGGGCCCGCGTCATATCTGTAATAAACGAGCATCTTTAGGTAGTAGTACCATGGATGAAAGTGCACACTATTATTGGTGGCTCGGTCAAAATAAGCAGTATAAGTGCGAGCAGAATCCAAAACTCCACCAGGATTAGAAAAAAACGATGAGTAAAACAGCGCCGAAATCGATACACCGATAGCAAGACCTAGAATTAGATGCCAAAAATTCTGCTTTCTGTCATCCGTCTTTGCCGTAAGGCATCCTGTGGACTGTCTTCTGTCTTCTGCCATCTGTCTGCTGGTATAAAATGCAATCAATAAAGCCAACAGCATCGAACCAAATGCTAAAATGGCCGTTTCCTTCGTGGCGTGCATCAGGCCGAGTGACATCCCGGCCAGGAGAATCCAGATGACTTTTTTGCTTTGTGTGTAACGGTAGCCAAAAACAATAAAAGCAAAAGTAAAGCAGACCAATAACGTCTCCTGGATATAATACCGGCTGTAAAAAACCATTGCCGGCGAGATGGCAGTCAATATGGCGGCAAAAACAGCGCTGCTTCTGCCCAGCCCATCGGCGATTAACAAAACAAGCAGCACTAACAATACACCGAAAAAAACAGGCACAATGCGCAAGATTAATTCATTAACTTCGGTGAGCCTCTCAGCAGAACTGAGCCAGGCCGGTATCAGAGTAAAATAGTTAAGTGTGGGGCCGTGGTATTCAACAGGATTATATGTGTAGCTGCCCTCTTCTAACAGTTCACCGAACTTGATAGCGTGAACGGCCTCATCGGTGTGCATAGGTCGCTGCTGTAATCGCGGCAGACGCAGTGCCAACGCCAAAACTGCAGCGGTCAGAATCAGGACACAACATATAAGGCGATATCCCCGCATTGAAAAACAGTGAATTAGTTAATTGGTGAATTAGTGAATTAGTGAATTAGTTACCACCCCCGATTAAGCCGGGGGCAACTAATCCTCTAATTCACTACGGGTCTGCCGTAAACTTCCACTTCGATGTAATGATTCATATCATTAATGTGATTACCATTACTATAGAGCCGAACGTAGCGGCCCTGAACGCCTTTGGCATCTATAAGCTTGCCTTCATTAGTTTCGACATAATGCCTATTTTTGCCGACACCTAAGCCGGCGGTGTTGTCAATATCATTGTTAAATACGGTACTGACATTGGTGATGAAATCAGGATCATCGGCAACCTGCACTACGACGTCAAAATAAACGTAGCCTTGCTTATGGTAGTGCCATACTACAATGGCGTATATCTCATATTTGGCCTCTAAGTCAATAGTGGCGTGCTGCAAGGAAGGACCTAATTCAACATAGCAGCCATCAGCAGCCTCTTTGTCACCATCAGTGACGTACTCAAGCTCGCCGATGATTGGCATTTCATCACTGGAGGTTACCGGTTTTCCAAGGGCTACATTCCTGATCCCAACCGGTGCCAAAAACGGAGGTCGGTCTTTGCCCAGCGGCTTTTGTAAATTTGGCACTGCGGCAGGTTGTGGCGTTCCCACAAACATCGCTTTAGGCAAATCTATCTCTATCGGCACCAGTTCAACATCGCCTGATTCGCTGCCGGCAGTCTCCTTACCGGAGCTATTTTCCTCTTTATCGGCGGTAATTTCCTCTTTGCTAACAGAAGGAGTTTCTACCGTCTCTTGTTGGTTAGGCTCAACGGTATCCTGCTGTGCCGGACTCTCGGAGGGGACTTGCTCCGGAGCAGATTTCTTGCAAGAGCTAATAAAGCATAAAGACAAACATAGCAGTATGATTATAAAAGGCCTGCCCGCCGAACCATCCAGTAGATAGAACAACTTATCCTTCGTGTGGAACTCTGGGCAGGCGGGCTTGATAGTCGGATTAAAATATCTTTGCATCATTTCCTTCTTACCTCAAAACCAAAATGCTATACAATTGACGGTTGCTGATAGGTCTTGCTATTTGTCTAATAAGCAAAAAACATACTACCTTATCTGTAGGATGCTGTCAAGCGAAAGAAAGGCATATTTTTGTTTCTCTTTGTCTCGATGCGCAACGTTATCCCTACAGTGTTTGAGCTTATAAAAAACTTTGGGTGCTAAACTTACAGCCTCAAACAAACCTGCTTTTCCAAAACTAATAATTCGGCAGGGATTCGGCATCCGCCGAATCCCTGCTGCATTGATCCAATACGTTTCGATACTTGGTACACAAACAATAGCGTCTCTCAAGACGCATTTTCAGTTGAGACCGTGGTCATTTCAACAGCCGGCGGCTCAAGACCAGCCTTGGCCAGAATCACATACAACACGAAACCAATCACGAAGGCGATAACTGGAGCAGGATTGATATAGCTGAACCTTTCGGGAGCAATCATTGGCAGTATCGCGACAACAAATCCCACTGCCCATGCAATGTAGCCTGCAAAGTTAATTCCTTTGCGTGGCCCAGACCACTTGCAGCCGCTAAGCAGATAATCAGCTACCATCGAACCACAAATCGGACCAAACGAAGCGCCGATAATCCCGAAAACCCGCGCCAGGTTGAGTGCCCAGCCCGTCGCTGCCAGAATAATAGCTACAACGGCTCCTATCAAGACCATAACAGTTTTATTAGCTGTAGGGAACATAGTTCCGATACTGTTTCCGGCAATGAATGAGCTGAAACATGCAGGCGCAAAACTGGCTACCGCAAACAGGATGAACATGACTTTCGATAAAAAGTGCACCTTTATAACGCTGTCAAATGTGAAACTATCCATCTCTGGGTGGGCGGCATGCGCACCGGCGATTGCGATTAGTGGTAGGCCCCCAGCGATGATTATCACCAGAGCGATGCCAACAAGACCTCCAAGCTGGATATCTTTGGCATTTCTGTTGCTCATGCCAAAGTCCACGCCAGCCGCCCCTGCCGTCGCGAAAAAGCCAACGACAATTGCTATGATAGTCAGAAAACCCACGAGTGGTTTGGAATCTTCGGCGACCTGAAACGCCCCTGCGCTTCCGACATTGCTGAAGAAGACAATAAGAATCATTATCAGTGGCACAATCGGCAGGTAAGTAGATACCTTTCCAAGGTACTGAATGCCTTTGATAGCAACAAATACGGCCAGCAAAGCCCAGATAATCGATACGGTAATGAATGCCGGTTTTCCCGGTGTCGGATCTGCATTTACCGCTTGAAGGATGAAACTTGTCGAAACAGCCGTGTTTACAGCGAGCCAGCCAAATTGAAGCAGTCCCATCAAAAGGCCCGGCATAAGAAAACCTCCCAGTGTGCCGTAAGTAGAGGAGCCCACTACATACAAAGGATATCCGGTCTTCATGCCATACAAACCAGGTACAAGATAGAACAGAAAGTGACAGATCAAAGCCGCGATGACCAGCCCTAATAGACTCAAGCCCAGCCCCGCCTGAGAGAGGGTCCCCTTGGCAATCTCCATATAGAACACAACCCAAAGGAAGATGCCCGCGTACGCCGGCGCTGTGCCCTTGTACCAGGCAGCCCGATTCTCAGCCGGATTAGGCTTGGCCATACCCAAATAACTTGGCAGTATTCCATTACTCATAATCCGCTCTCCTTAATAAAATCCTGATATTTGGTTATACTTTGTAGGAAAGAGTAAGGTTTGTCATTTCGAGCGAGCCGTAGGCGAGTCGAGAAATCTGCTTTTAAATGGATTTCTCCACTTCGCCCCCGTGCTTTCTGCGAAAGCAGAAACGGGGGCTTCGGTCGAAATGACGCTATGTCTTTTCTACAGAGCAATTTGGTTATCAAATATACAACAATAGATTATTCGGCAGTTATCTTTTAGCCTGAATCAGCACCATCAAGTATGTGTGTATGACAACCGCCAACGCAAACACTATCGCTATGTAACGATGCGTATCCGCTAAAAGCTGCTGCCAATATGTTCCGAAAAGTAGAAACATGCTCAACATAATAGATAATATTAACGGCACAGACAATACCACAATCAGCCAAAAGCTCAACTTTTGTGCAAGCTCATGCTTTTCAGGAACGGCCATATTTGTAACTTCTCGCTGAATAATTTTCTGCAGCCACGGCCAATATTTCTTGTTCAAGCGGCAATTATGCGCCCACATTACAGCCAAAATAGCCACGCAGATTGCGAAAACCGGTGCAAAAGTTGCGTGTAACATCAGCCAATAACCGGAAATAGTTTCCCCAAAAATAAGTTTGGAAAAAAAGCCCGTGACGAACAATACCACAAAGCAAAGCATAGCTAATAAATAAACGAGTTTTCTCAAAACGCCGACCAGGCTGAGCTTTTGCGGAATTAAAAGCAAGGTAAGGAAAAAAAACAACACCCTCAAAGGGTCCAAAATATGCAGTCGTCGGTCGGCACCGAATAGCTCATCGGCCTTGGGTCGGAAAATAATCCAATGGATGACAATACCCACAAAGGCAGTTATAAAACATGCTATGGATACCGTACGAAACATATCTGCTCTAATGTATTCCCGCAATAAAACTGCGGGCTAAATATTACAATTTATTTAGCCCCACGTTTCACGTGGGTTTATCCTCTTCGCCGGCAAAAATCTTCGTGACACAGGCCAAGGCTTTCAAGGCATATAACAATAATATCCCAGCCAGAATCACACACGCGCCGATGGTAACAACCTTTAGCCACGGCCGAAATACAAATGAAAAGGAAAACAACCACATATATAGAGGATTAAGGTCCTCAAATTCAACCATTTTCCTTACGGACATTCGATCTTCGACAACGGGAGAATCAACGGTAACCGTTCCAAAGAAGAAAGGTGAATCCGTTGCGTGACAATCCTCACATCTACGCACGCCAAGTGACTGAGCGGCCGGCCTGACATCATGTGCTATCGGCCATAAATACGGTTGAGCAGCCGGATGGTCCAGCCGCTTTTGCAGCTTACCTTTATCATCAAGACTGTAAAGATTGCCACCGGCGAGATATACGGCTTTTCCTTCGACAGCTCTTTGAAGGGATGCCAGCGCCTCGGCAATATGCTCTTTGCTCAAAGCCGGCCAGTCACCTGATTGAGGAAGCTCCAGGTTGGCAAACACTTCGCCGACTGTCTGCTTGACAACATCAAGGTCTATCGGCTTGATTTGCTTGTCCACAAGCTCCGCCCAGAAAGAAGGCCAGATTAGCTTGTGTGGAGCAATTTTGCCGCCATCCCCAAGCTCCGCCCTTCGACTTCGCTCAGGACAGGCTTGAGGCTGCCACCCTGACTGCTGCGCGGCAAAAACAGGAGCTATAATATGCGGCAGCGCCTCGTCAGATTTATTCACATTCGGTGTCCCTAAACGATGAGCACGTGAGGTCTTAGCAAGAATAGTTTTTTTGTCGGGCCACGGCCCTGAGTGACACACCGTACAGGTAAGCTTTTCAAAGTGAATCGGCGGTATGCCGGGATGCTCCGGTATCGGTGCTCCGAGCCGACCGGCCTGGTGACAAGATTCGCACGAGATTGCAGCAGCCAATGGATTCTGTGATACCGTGCTTTCTTCTTCGTAACCGCGAATAATGTCGTGTTCAAGGCCGTTACGGTGGCAGTCAACACAGGTTAAACCCGCCTTTAGGTGTACATCCTCATCCGAAGACCATTTTTCAGTTTTTTCAGCGTCATTCAAATACAAGTTGGAATGGCAGTAATAGCACCGCTTGGCAGGAATTTCTCCGACAATATTGAAAAGCACCCGATTCTCATTATCGAAAGCAGCTTTGTGGTATGTAATGGCCGGAGGAGATTTCTGTCCCTTTTTGGCACTTTCGACCTCAAACGGATCAAACGGGTCGTATGTATCGGGCATATCTTCGGCAGAACCAGTCACTGAAACAAAGCCGGATGATGCAGCGGCCGCCCAGCGGCAATTGCCGCGAGCTACCTGTATTGCGTATCCGTATGAGCTGCCCTGGTCCTGGCCGGGATCGGCATTGTGACAGGCCAGGCAGTTGGCCTCCAACTTGCCTGATATGTACTGGCGCATCTTCTGTTCTGTGTTGTCAGCCTCATGCTCGCCCACGCCACCGCCGGGCATGTGTCTGCCAAAAATTTTTACGAACTCGCGATCCGTCAAACCTACCTGCGATGGTCTATATGTTCCCCGCCACGGACGATGTGAAAGTGGAATCTGCGTAGCCAGGCGGGCGTCAAAGTATATCCACGGCTGGCCCGGCCGTCCGGGAAGAACATTGGGATCAGCCGCATTGAAATGCCAGCCTTTGCTGATTATGTTATAGTTATGACATTCGCCGCACGTCCATTTCGTTGAAAAAGGCAGGAGAACCTTCGAGCTTTCATCAATGTCGGGGTCAATTTTGTCGCCTTTGATAAACTCAAAGGAATCGGGGTCAACATCTTCGGGAAAAAGTTCAATAAGATGATTCGGCTGTGCCCGGCTGCCGTCACTTTCGTCGCCGAGCAGTGTCTCTGCCGACTCTTCCGCGGCAGTTAAGCTCGGTGACATAAGCAACAAAGCTAAAGCTACAATCAATCCTTGCTTCAATGTACTATCAATCCTTTGCCTCGATGCTCGATACTGGATATCCTTCGACCCGGCTCAGGACGGGCTCGATACTCGATGAGAATCAAGCATCGAGAATCAAGGATCGAGTTAAACCTTAAATTCGTTCGGCTGAAATTCGAGCTTTTGGGCGGCTTCAACTGCTTCGTTGACCTTTAGCACGGTAACAGCCGTTTCGTATCCGACCTCAGCGGGGCAGCTCAATTTGGCCTTTCCGCGAATCGCATCGAAGAAGTTCTCTAAGTGCGGCTGATGGGCAGGCTTATCCATCTTCACCGGCAGTCCATACTGTGGCGGTGGTATGGTCGCGCGTGCATCCAGAGCAGCGGTTGTTTCAGCAGGTTTTTCTTCCTCCTCAACAAGCCCCTTCAGGTAGCCCTTTTTGACCCACGGCTCCCACTTTTCAGCCGGCAGCCAGCTCTCGCGATAAATACCATCCCATGAGCCGGCAGCCTCAGAAATGTTAATCATGCCTTCGTCCCCCATGAAGGCTTCGTAAAAACCACCTCTGCTGTTTGTCGTAATTGTCTGATAAAACGCTCTGACAGGCCCTTCTTTGGTTTCATATTCGTAAATAGCCATAACGTTGTCGTACCATTCACGCCCCGGCCCTGTCCAATAGTCACAGCCTCCGCTGGCAATTACAGATTTCGGATTCGCATTGAGAAACCAGCTATAGATGTCAATCTGATGCGAGCCGAGGTCAACAATAGGACCACCGCCTAATCCTTTATACCATCGCCAGTTTTTAAACTGACGCATTGACTCAAATCCATACTCCTCGAGCGTAGCCTGGTCGATAGCAGCTTTTTCAGGCCAGCCAATATCTATACAAGCTTCTCTGCTTCGGTTCCACTGGCCATTGATAGTGGTAATCCGTCCTAACAGTTTTGCCTCTTTGATAATCTTCTCGTAGCAGTGCAGATAACGCGGATTGCTGCGACGCTGATGACCAATCTGCAAAAGCTTGCCGGTCTCTCCGGCTGCCTTGACTATCCTGCGGGCCCCTTCAAGCGTATTGGACATCTCTTTTTCACAATAGACGTGCAATCCAGCATTAAGGCAGGCAACAGCGTGTTCGGCGTGCCAGAAGTCGGGCGTTGCGATAATTACCGCGTCGAGGTCTTTCTCTTTATCGAGCATCTCATGGTAATCCACGTATGCATTATTTTTGTGGCCGTACCTTTGCAGCAATCGTGAGACACGTCTTTGGTTATAAGCCTCCCAAATGTCACAAACAGCCTTAAAGCGGACGCCGGGTATTTTTAAACAGCAGGTCATCAGAACCTGTCCCTGCTCTCCTGCGCCGAGCAGAGCTATATTTATATCATCTACCTTCTTTGTGCCTTGTCCACCGGCGGCAGAGTCTCGAACCATCGGTGAAAATACCAAGCCCGCCCCCGCCGCTGCGCTGGAACGCAAAAAACTACGTCTGTCCATACCTTTTTTGGAATTGTTCTCGGTCATCGTAAATTCTTTAACTCCCAAAAATTAGTAATAAACCCCGCAATGCCGCAAGGTCACTGGGATGGCCGGCGCCACATCTTGACGATAAATTGCCCGTCTCGAGGGCCTCGAGAGAGCGGGGCTAAATAAAATATTTAAGTACTTCCATTATATGCAATTACCGGAATATTTCAAGCAAATACTAATACTCCAGTATGGGTTTTAAGATAACATTTCGAAATGCTACAGGCCCATGGTTGCCCTGGAACATAAGTGGTCCGGTTGGTGCTTCCTTTCCGGTGACACCACCCGGTGTTGGGCCGGGCATCTCCAGATTTTCGTGCAGAAGCTGGCCATTAAGCTCCACCTTCAGAAATTTAGCATTTTCGGTTCTTTTGCCGTCTAAGTCGAATTTGGGAGCCTGAAACTCAATAATGTACTTCTGCCACTCGCCCGGCTTTTTGCAGGCATTAACTATAGGCGGTGCAGCACCATAAATCGCACCCATGTCACCCTGACCCATCTTCACCTTACCGTAGCTATCCAGCACCTGTACCTCGTACTCACCGAAACAATAGATACCGGAATTGGAACCTTTCGGTACCATTAATTGCAATTCGATACGGCAATTGCCGAATTTTTCCTTAGTGTATATGTCGATGCTGTCGCCGTGCTCACGTGCCAGATTTAGCATCTCTCCGTGACCTCCAATATTGGCCAGCAGCTCCGTATCATCAGGCGACACTTTCGCGGTGCCTATGACCCATTTGCTTTTTTGAGCCCCCGCTCTGCGGGAACCCTCCTTGTCGCCTTTGACCTGCCAGCTATCGAGGTCTCTACCGTTGAACAATAGAACAGCATCGCCATATTTCGGCTCTAAGTGTTTAATACGTATATCCTTGAACTCAACGAGCATAGGCAGGCCAATATGTATCTGAAGCGCGAGAAGGCCTTGCCTTGCAGCACCCTTGCGATCCTTTGAGTCATCCGGATTGGTCAGACGATCATTGTCAATAAGCTCTATCGTCTGATAGCCATTGAGGTAGTGAACGATGTGATTACCCTGGGCAATGATAGTATATTCGTTCCAATCCTTTTTTTTATAGTAGCCGGCTTTTATCAGCTCATCTTTGTCGGCAACTTTACTAATGACATTTTTCTTGCCGTTCTTATCGATGACCATAAAATCGCCGACGTCGGTTAACCAGCCGCGTCCCGCCTCGTGGTATAGGAATCCCACCTTGCCGGGAGTGTTCTCGACCTCGGCCTGGTAGCCGGTGACGCGCCACTTATCAAACTCCTTGCTACGATATTGTATGCCGGAGTTGCCGTTACGGATACGAAACTTAATCTTGAGAATGAAGTCTCTTAATTCGGTATCACGCCAGATGAGAAACGTGTTATGAAGCGGCAGTTTCGTAAGGGTGGTTTCGCCGCGAATGACTCCATCCTGTACAGACCAGAAACGCGGGTCACCATCCCAGCCGGTTAGGTCTTTGCCGTTAAAAAGCCTTTGCCAATCGCTCCGGTCATCGGAATATGTATCCGCATTGGGTAAGCAAATACACAAAATAAATGTCAGCAGCACAAGGACAATTTTTAACTTCGACGAACTCAATCGAATCGCATAGTCACTCATTTTTCCTTTCCCTCAAAATAAGCTCCAAGACTTTTTAACCCGTCGCCGTGCCGGCGACGGCTAAACTTAAGTAACGAATCCTGAGTCCTACAAGGACCATCCTTCGCGAAATTCAGGTTTGACAAAGGCATTGGCCTCGTCATCATTCGTGAATTTCATATTCTCGCCGTTCCATTCCAGCACAGCATTTGGATTGAGGATTGCGAGGTTACCCATAACGACGGTTTCAGTAAGCGGACCTGAGTAATCGAAGTTAGAGCAAGCCGGCTTGCCGTTTTTACAGGCTCGAATCCAGTTCTGCTCGTGTCCGTCGCTGCCTTTCTCTATTCTGGGCAGTGTTTTCGGCGGCCGTTTATACCCTCTCATCTTTGTTTCGGGTACCAGTCGAGGACTACCACCGTAACAGCCGCAGACTAACAGACCTTTATCGCCCACAAATATCGTGCCACTATTGTCACTAACAAGTCTCTCCAACTGCCGGCCGGATTCGAGACCGTCCGGGTGCTCCGGCAGTATTCCGCCATCATACCAATGCAACTTGACTGGCGGCATACCTTCACGTTCAGGGAATCGATAATGCACTACAGAGGCTCTGGGATAGCTTTCCTTATTGTCAAATCGCTTCCACATCTCGCGGACGTCATAGGAACGACTCGCCTCCACGCTCACAGGATATTTCAATTTAAGGGCCCAAAATGCTGCATCCATAACATGACAGCCCATATCTCCCAGTGCACCTGCTCCGAAATCAAGCCAGGCCCGCCAATTAAATGGATGATAAGCGGGATGGTAGGGGCGCTGCGGTGCCGGACCAATCCAGAGACCCCAGTTCAATGTGCTGGGTACCTGTGGCGTATCTTCCGGCCGACTAATTCCCTGCGGCCAAACAGGCCTATTGGTCCAGCAATGCACCTCGCACACATCTCCTATAGCGCCGTCCCAGATCCATTCACATACCAAGCGAGCTCCTTCACCGGAATGGCCCTGATTGCCCATCTGGGTCGCAACTTTATACTTGCGGGCCGCCTCGGTCAGCATACGAGCTTCATAAACCGTACGTGTCAACGGCTTTTGGACATATACATGCTTGCCTCGTTTCATAGCCGCCATAGCGACCACAGCGTGGCTATGGTCCGGAGTAGCCACAATCACCGCATCAATATCCTTCTGCTCATCCAGCATAACTCGAAAGTCTTTCCACTTTCTGGCATTAGGATATTTCTGGTACACATCGGCTGCAAAATCATCATCCACATCACACAGCGCCACAATGTTTTCGCTCTCACACGCTCTAATGTTATTTTTGCCCATACCGCCTATGCCGATGCCGGCTATGTTGAGCTTGTCACTCGGCGGTACATTACCCGGCCCTCCAAGTACATGCCTCGGTACGATTGTAAGCGCTGCTACGGCTGCGGTAGTACCGCTTAAAAAATCACGACGAGAAATCCTCTTGCATTTTTGTTTGTCAATTCTCCTTGTTTTCATAATCTTGCTCCCCCGCCCGAAGGGCGTTTCGTCATTAGTGGTTAGTGTATCGTGATTCGATTCCGACTCACGATTGAACATCATTTTAGTACTTTTTCCTTTTGTTTTCTTGCCCTGGACAGTTCAGATTTATTCGTTCAGAGCTCAGAGATTCCGAATGCAAAGGCGAACGTAGATCTTATTATTGTTTCTCATTTATCTTCTTTACTATGTCCTGAGCGAGCTGACGCAGCGAATCATTCTTTGAAGTTTCGATAATTTTGTTTAATACATCTGTCGTTTGTTGGGGATAATCTTTATAAATACTTTCTGCGATTTTGACTACGGCAATTTCCGCTTCCTGCTGTAGTGCCGTGTCCTCCAAGTAAGAAGCAGCCATCTCTAAAGCGGCAGACGACTTGACATTTGCCAGTCCTGATATTACCAGCTTCTTCTCACGAGGGCCGGTTGACAGCTCCATTGCTTGCCGATACATCATAACTGTTTCTTCTGCCGGACGATTATCTTCAAGCCCGATCATGCGCACGAATCCTCGTAGAGCTAAAATCCTATGAATATCGTTATCTGAATTCTTTGCTATTGTCAACAGGTCGTTCATCGGCTTAGGATCAGGCCAGTCTGATAAGGCCCGAATAGCAGTGTCTTTCTCTTTTGCGTCATCGCTACGTAGAACTGCACGAAGAGCCACGAGAGCGACATCATTGCCTATTCTACTAAGAACCCTTAAGAGTGAACACCGCTTTTCAACATCCACAACCTTCGATAAAACCGTCAGCACCGTATCAGCCCGACGATTTTCGTCTTCTATCTTAAGGGCTACAGCAGCTACGGTTTTCTCAGCACCACGGCGTACAGATACACTTTCTACCTCTATTAAAAGATACACTAGCGCTTTTAAGTATCTCTGGTCGGCAATAACCTTCAGAACCTTGAACGATTCAAGCTGAACCTGGCTATTCGAATCCTGAGTGGCTCTCAATAAAGTTTCTACACCCTCTTTAATATTGCGCTGGCCTATGGCTCGAATCAGCTCAACTTTAACCTTAGGATTAGCCGAGGGAATTTGTGTTAGTATTTGTTTGTCAACTTCAGAACCCCGCAGACGATACAGACTCTCGCGGGCGGCTTTTTGTTCCTCCGCCTTGCCCCCGTTCTTGCTTTCTTGCGAAAGCACGGGGGCTGCCACCTCTGCCAGCAGGGTGACGTTCGACGCATCGCCTAATTGGCCGAGCGCCTTCAACGCCGCTACACGAACAGATACATCCTCCGCCTTCATAGAGCTGACGACAGCCGGTAGAGCTGTCTCGTCGCCACGGTCGGCTAAAGCCGAGAGCAATTGGACCTGACCTGTAGCAGAAAGCCTCGCAAGCTCCTTGACCAAGGCTTCTGTTACTTCTTTGCCTGGCATTTCCCTTACCATAGTTATTGCTATAGTTTGCATATCCGGGTCGCCGCTCCTTAGTAAGTCGAGCACCGCTTTGACAGCCTCATCCTGCGACTCTTCGGAAGCTCCAAGGCAAACAGAACATAAACATAGTAAAAGAACTAATATAACGCGTATCGCGTATTGTGTATTACGTATATTTTTTCCACGACACATCTGCCTTGCCGAAACCAAGTTACTAAATCTGCGTTTAGTTTTCATCTTTTCTTAAACCACAAGCTTCGCGGATTTGGCTTCTTAAAACTTGACACTCGATACTAATCGAGGCCCAAGCAGCAAGAATCAAGCTACAAGTTTCATCCTTGCAATCCTTGGTTTACTTTACTATTTCAACGCGCTAATCATGCCTTTCGCTGCTGCGGTACGAATCGGCTTTGGCATATCTTCCTTCTGAAGCTCTTTATAGATAGCTAAAGCCTTTGCCTTTTTGTCCTGTGCGACCAGTTGATCCGCACATTTAAGATAAGCATCCAGAGCAACAACTTTCAACTTGTCGGAGACTTTGTCCTTTGCTTTTGCCAGAGCTTCCGTCGCTTCTGCAGAAGCGATTTTCCCAAGTGCGCTGATAGCGGCCTCGGCTACCATCGGCTCTGTTTCATTCATCAGCTCCTCAAGCAATGGAACTGATTTGCTATCGCCTCGCTGGCCCAACGAATCGGTGATCCCGACCTTGGTCTTGCCGCTTGTTTTGGGCAGAGCCTGCCGCAAAGCCTCATTCACAGCTTCACCCGGTATGTGCTCAAGGGCAAATCTTGCCATGTCGCAGCTTTGTTCATCGGTAAGCATCTTGGCCAGTGTGGGCACGGACTGCTCGGTGCCGATGATGCTCAATTGTCTGCAAACGAACTGCTTTCCTGCTCGATTTGCATCCGATTCAAGCACTTCAAGCAAACTCTTCTCAATATTCGCCAGCTCCTTCTTGTTGCCGTGCGCTGCTTTTATAGCCTCAGCCACCTCCGTCAGTGCCAATCGGCTTTGGCCCCAGTCATAAGTCTTTACTTTAACCAGTAATTCTTGTAATTCTGCCATTTATAATTCCTTTCAAGAACCAGTAACCGGTAATTGGTTACTGTTAATTACTTAACCAGTCCCTTGGGGACCAGTTACCATTTAACCAATTACTATTTAACCGGTTTCGTATCAACCCCATTAGAAATTTTTCCTTTCTCTTTTTCCGTGGCTATTTCCGACGGGAGATTTCTAACGGGGTCAACTTTGAGGTCACCCAATGCAAATTGGATGCCCCGCAAATAGTGCTCCACTACGGGCGGATTCCACGTTACAGCGTGGTTGTGACCGAGCGAGCAATAGAACAGCCGCCCTTCGCCCCAGGTCTTGACCCAGGATATGCCGGTATCGGCATCGGTGGGCTTTTCTGCTTGTTTTTGTGTTGCCTCATCGCTCAAATCGAGACTCATCAATACAAGCTGCTTCGATCTCGAATAAAGCGGAGGTTCCGTGCGATATATCTCATCGTTGATTTTAAAACCCTCACCTGCAAATGGCGCCATCAGCGGATGATTAGGCTCATCAATCTTTATTGCCCATGTTCCGTTTGCAGTCCACGGATGACCGCTGAATTTGCCGCCCATCATTTCTTGTGCCTCCGGCCACTGATTGAAATTGTCGGTCGCCGCGTGAATACCAATAATGCCTTTGCCGCCTTTGATAAAATCCATTAGTGATTTACATAAATCAGGCGTCTTCTCGGGACTGAACGGCAGAGCCGTCGTGTTATTAAAACATACCGCGTCAAAATCCTTGAGATTCTCGGCCTTGAAGACATCCATATCGGAACTTATCACTACACTAAATGCCCCTGTTTTTTGAGCCATAATCTGAAGCACCTTGTCCCAGTAGGCAATAGAGCTATGTCTGTATCCCTTGCAGAGATTAAAGACCAGCAGTTTCCTCGGCTTGGCAGGTTGAATTATGGGCTTATCGGGCACGGCCTCTTCCATTTTCGCAATTTCCTCCTGGCTGGGCTTAGGTCCGCCAACGGCAGATGAGTAAAGCAAATTGTTCGCTAATAGCAACACACACAGAGCGATAAAAAATAAAGTTTTATGAACTCGTAACTTCAGATTCATCTTTGCTCCTTTCAGTATGCACAACGAATTTTATAAATGCCATGGGCTTCGCATTGACCGTCCAAGCATTCGGTTCGCTATGTCGTCGTTAATAAACTGCTCCTTATCCGGATCCCATCGCAGCTTTTTCGAAGAATGGCCAGGCCCACTTCCCAGCAGCATGGCAATCTCACCCAAAAGTCCCACACTTATCGAGCGATGTGCTATCTCTATGGGTGCAATAGTCTCTTTACGGCTCCTGACACAATCCAAAAAGTTCTGCTGATGATCATCGCTCCTGTATAACTTGACTTCATTAGGCCCAATCACCTCTTTCAATATCTTCTCATCACTGGCCTTAAGAAGTCCACGTTTGACGTGGATCCAGCCTTTTTCACCGTACCAGACAGTGCCCATACCCATGGGTTGCTGCAGGTCGTTGGCCACAGTCAATGTCAGACCATTGGCATACTTACAGGTAAACTTATACTGCGTCGGGACATCGAAAGTTCCATCTCTGGGATAGACGCCTTTACCTTCAATCTCAACCGGGCCGGTGTAATCCAGGCCCAAGGCCCAGTGGGCGATATCGACATGATGGCCCGCCCAGTCGGTAAGCTGTCCACCAGAATAATCCATTATCCATCGCCAGTTCCAGTGAGGGCCGTCTTGGCCGAATGGCTGATAAGGCTTCCAGGGAGCCGGACCCAGCCAGAAGTTCCAATCCAGATTCTCCGGCACAGGCCGAACCGGGTGATTGCCCCCACCTCTGCCGGTGGGTAGTCCCACCTCTACCGTATGCACTTTGCCGATGCGACCGTTGCGAACCAGCTCACTTGCCCGACGGAAATCATATACCGACCGCTGCCAGCTACCCGTCTGCCATATTACGCCGTAACGCTGGACGGCCTTGACCATCATTTGGCCCTCGTAAATCGTTCGTGCCAAAGGTTTCTCGCCGTACATATCCTTTCCGGCTCGGGCAGCCATCAGAACCGGAATGCTGTGCCAGTGATCCGGCAGTGCCAGCGATAAAACATCAATATCATCCCTCGAAATTACCTCACGAAAATCTATATATGCCTTGCAGTCGTTATTGTTGTAACTACTGTCAACTCTGCTCTTCGCCCAGTTGAGATGCCTTTTATCTACATCACAAACAGCAATAATCTGCACTTCATTCTTGCCGAGGAATCCTTTCATATTGCTTGTGCCCTGGCTGCCCACTCCGATACAGCCCATCGTAATGCGATTGCTTGGCGCGAAACTGGCGTTGTTTCCGAGCGCTGAAGCCGGGACAATATACGGAAATGCTACCGCACCTATAGTGACACCCGCTGACTTTTTCAAGAATCGACGTCGATTAATGTTACATTTTTTCGCTATCATCTTCATATAACCTTATAAACGAACTATAAGCTTTTCATAGATGCCAAGGGCTTCGCATAGCCTTGCCGAGCAGACTCGCAGCGGTTGGGTCGTTGATAACCTCTTCTGTTTTAGGATTAAAACGTATCTTTCGTCCAAGCAGCATAGCAATCTGGCCGAGGTGGCCCGGCGTGGCTGAGCGGTGCGCAACTTCACATGGCGCTACCGTGGCGTTGCGACTCTTGACACAGTCAAGAAAGTTCCGCCAATGGCCGGGTGAATTGTACAGATGTATTTCATCAGGCCCAATTTTTTCATCGAGCACCTCCATCGGCTCGGCCTGTAACTGGTCGTTTCGATTGACCCATATCCAGCCGTCTGTGCCGATCCACTTCGTACCGCTTCTGATGTCAAAGTGTCCACCGGCGATAATCATCGTAATATCATTGGGATATTTCGCCGTTAGACGATACCTCGTCGGGCTATTCCAAAGACCGTCTTTGGGGAATTCACCGGAGCCTTCTATTTCATAAGGGCCGGCATAATCAAAGCCAAGCCCCCAATGCGCGATGTCCACGTGGTGTCCGATCCAGTCCATCAGTTGTCCGCCGCCATAGTCGAGATGCCACCGCCAGTTCTTGTGGACCCGCGCCGTGCAGTAAGGCTCATAAAGAGCCGGCCCAAGCCAGAAGTCATAATCCAGCTCCGCAGGCGCCGGCTCAATCTGTTCCTGTCCCCTTGTCCCGGCGAAATCCATATGACCCGAAGGCAGTCCTACCTCGACCTTGATAATCTTGCCGATTCGGCCGTTTATCACCAGCTCGCACGCTCGCCGGAAGTGTGCCTCGGACCGCTGCCAGCTACCCGTCTGCCATATTCTGCCGTAACGCGCTACCGCATCACACATTGCACGGCCTTGCCGAAGAGTATGCGAAAGAGGCTTTTCACCGTAAATATCTTTGCCGGACCTTGCAGCTTCTATAGCCGGTATAGAGTGCCAATGGTCGGGCAAACCCAGCGAAACCGTATCGATGTCGTCCCGAGCTAAAAGCTCGCGGAAATCTTTATAAGCGGCACAATCCTGATTACCATAATGTTCGTTTACACGATTGACCGCTTCCTGTAAATGGTTCTTATCAATATCACAGATAGCTACGACCTGACAATCGTTTTCCTGTAAAAAACGGTCTAAGTTGGTACCCCCCTGCCAACCCACGCCGATGCAACCCATAGTAATCCGTTCGCTTGGAGCTGTATTGCCGGCTTTACCCAGTGCTGTTGACTGCACAATGTACGGAAAACTGATTGCTCCAATCGCTGTACCAGCCGCCCCTTTGAGCAGCTCTCGCCGGTTAAAACGCTTTTCTCTGGTCATTATTTAATTCCCTGAAAGATGTTTAGCGGATTAGTTAATTAGAGAATTAGTGAATTAAATATACTCGACGAAACAAGTTACCAATTAACTAATCAACTAATGAACTAATTAACTTTTCTCCTTTTTCTCAAATGCCGCATCGAATGCAAGCTGTGACGGCTTAAAGTCTGCCTTCTTGATAGCCTCGCAGGCTTCTTTGGCACCGTGCTCACGATCCATACGGCTGTCCTCCCACTCGATAGAAAGCGGTCCCTGATAGCCGATATCGTTCAGGGCAACGATGATTTCCTCGAAGTTGATATCGCCGTGGCCGATTGAGCGGAAATCCCAATAGCGACGTGGGTCGGCGAACTCTGTATGGCCGCCAAAGACACCCACCGTGCCGTCGCCGTGACCCCACCAGGCATCCTTCATGTGCGCATGGAAGATGCGATCAGGAAAAGTGCGAATAAACTTAACATAGTCCACACCCTGATAGCCAAGATGGCTCGGATCATAGTTAAAGCCGAAGGCTTTATGACCCTTGACGGCTTCGAGGGCGCGCTTTGCCGAGGCGATGTCAAAAGCAATCTCTGTCGGGTGCACTTCCAGAGCAAACTTAACACCTTCAGCCTTGAACGCATCCAGAATTGGCATCCATCGCTTGGCGAAGTCATCGAAACCTGCCTGAATCATCTTTGGCGAAGTCGGTGGGAAAGCATAAAGCAAGTGCCAGATGGAGCTGCCTGTGAAGCCATTAACAACTTTTACGCCGAGCTTCTTAGCCGCTTTAGCGGTTTGGATAACCTTTTTGGCAGCGCGCTTATGGACACCTTCGGCACTGCCGTCGCCCCAAACATCCGCCGGCAAAATAGCCTTATGACGCTCGTCAATTTTGTCACACACACACTGGCCGACCAGATGCGTCGAGATGGCGAACACCTTTAGACCATATTTTTTCAGAAGCTGCCGCTTTGCCTTGCAGTAATTGTCGTCTTTAAGGGCAATATCTACCTCGAAGTGGTCGCCCCAGCAGGCCAATTCCAAGCCGTCGTATCCCCAGCCGGCTGCTTTTTCCACCAACACTTCCAGAGGCAAATCCGCCCACTGTCCGGTAAAAAGTGTAACAGGTCTAGCCATACATCATTCTCCTTATCCAAATATTAGAAACGTTCCATAAATGCGTCTTATCAGACTTTTTAGAAATTTCTATTATAACCGGCACAGTCTGTGAAGCAATTCAAATTTCCTGAGATTACAAGTTGTTGAATCTGGAAAACCTTAACCCAATACTACATGCTACACAAGCTCAGCCTGAAAGACTGGGAAAGATAAAAGCGGGAATAAGCACACAATTCCAAAAAACAGGGCCTAGACCGAATCACTCGGTATAGGCCCTGAACCAATTCGCCTTCGTTTGCAACCGCTATTCTGCCGGCTCCGGAAGATGTAACCCAATGTCATCAATGTACAGATCACCTGCACCACCGGGCTGTGTGTTGGCTCTATCGCCGACACCAATGGTCATCTTCTTGATAGCCTGTGGATTCAGGCCGGTAAAGTCGGCAAAAGGAATATTCCACTCTGTCCAGCTTGGTGTAGCTGATGCATTCGGATCCGGATGTGTAATAACCGCACTATTGCCGGTGCTATCCTCTAAAGCTACATATAACTGCTCAGCAACGTTACCTTCTATGCCGATATCCTGCGACTGCCAATCGCCTGTGACCGTGCCTGTCGTGGTAACATTAGAAAAATCGGCTGTGCACGTTTCATCGACGTTATGGCTGGTCAGGCACAAGCCTATATAAACATCCGTAAGCATGGGAACCGTCGCCGTACTGATTGTCTCCCAGTTAGCTCCGTCCGCTGAATATTCGGCAGTTAATGTATTGCCGCTACGGGTCAGTTTCACCCACTGTGGAGCGGTGATGCCAACTGTTGTATCTGACTCGCTTTCGCCGTTAGTAGTTAGACGGCGCTGGAAGGAAACTCCACTACCCGGCGTGACGACCACCATAGCGTTTACGGAGCCTGGCTGCAGCGACTCGCGAATCATAACTCCAGCCTTAGCCCAAGGGTCTGTGTTGCTGACACTGACTATCTGCGCTGTTATGCTCCCTGCGCCGGTGAGTTGCTTATAGGCGAAGTGGAACTCGTCAGCCGTATCCCAGATATCTGCACCGCCAGCAGTCATCGTAATTGGCGGACCCAATGTGAAGCTGCCAAAAAACGCCGGTATGCCCCTGAACCACAGCGTTAAAGACTCAACGCCTTCTCTGGTCCAATCTTGTGGGTCCGTCCACTGTCGTTCAGTTTCTGAATAAAAGAGTGTACCACTCTGCTCAAGACCGGTTCCCTCATTCACGGTACCATCATTGTCGTAACGCATGTACATGGCTTGACGGCCGTTGTGAACAATACTTCGCTCGGCATACGGAGCCTCATAGTGACCCACAGTCATGCCGGTATTGTTCACATAGTAGTCTTTCCATGTGTCGTATACCCTATTAGTAGTGTCATTATAGTCTTCAAAGTCTTCCACTATTAAATAATCAGCCACCGTAAAGTTCCAGATACTACCTTTACGTATAGTCCCATCAGCCTCGACCTCATCAATTCGCCAGTAGTAAGTCTGGCCCCACTGAAGAGGAGCTTCGGCGGGGATATATTCGGTATTTTCCAGGTCCTGCTGTCCGCGATAGATATCAGGAGTTGTTGTATCAGCACTATCCACAGACGTCTCATCAGTACCGAAGTACACATTATGCTGGACAGCGCCATCACCTGCGGTCCACCGAAGAGTAGGTGTCTGTCTGACTCCTATGGCGTTATTAGCTGGATAGGGGCTACTTGCTGCAAATGGTAGCGTTAATGCTCCTGCAGGTATAATCTGTCGTGTCGGAACAAGCGGGCCTTGCCAAGCTAAATGTGCTATGGCAATATGATTTACTATATCAGCCTCAAAGTAATTCATCTCAATGGGATAAAAACCGGCATCGAGAGTAATTGTACCGCTATCCCATGTAAGTGGCCTGGAGGTGCCCCAGACCTCAACAAGCAGTTGGCCATTGATCCACAATCTAACGCCATCGTCCGCGTGAGTCCAGAAGGTCCATTCTCCGGCAGCCGGTATTTCTATCTGGCCGGTCCACCTGACTGAGAAGCCATCAGCCGGAACATTTGGGTCGGGTGAATCGGTTCCCCAGTCAAAGTCAATCTGAGTGTCGATCCGGGTCAGAATAGGGTCTCCGGTCAAATCCGTGTTGTCAAAGTACTGCCCTTTCACACCTCCGCCAAGGCGTGAAACAGTTGTGAAGCTCCAGACAGCACCTTGATGTACGGTTCCATTAGACTCCCTCTCATCAATACGCCAGTAGTAGGTTTTATTGAGGCTAAGGGTGTCCGGCGGATCCCAGGTTGTGGTACTCGCAGACTTCATGCCTTTGTACTCAGGTGAGTTTGTATTGGCATCCCTAACGCTATCGAAATTATCGCCGAAGTACACATAATGGTGGGAAGCATTTGCACCTTTAGACCAGCTAAGTACTATATTGGGATCAACGAATATGTCTCCATCAACCGGCTCGGGATTAAAGGCGGTTAGAACCTGAACGGTAAAGCTCGAAACACCGCCTTTGTAGATATCGGTGCCGTCTAACTCATCAATACGCCAGTAGTAGGTTTTGCCCGGCTCAACCTGTAACATGCCGGTGGCCGGATAAACCACCTCACTCTGGCGACCTTTATAGATCTCAGGTGTGTCGGGTGTTGCCGCGTCAACAGCATTGAAATCCTCTCCGATGTACACATCATGCTGAATCGCGTCCTTTCCGGCAAGCCACTCAAGCTGTATAGAGGTGTCAGGCCAAAAACTGTTGTTGGCTGGGCTGACGGGCAGGGCAACATGTATATTTACAATATGCAGGAAGCAAATCTTGATGTAGCCTACTCCGCTGACAGGCTCAATCGTCAGACGCTCATCGGCTACAGCCACGGTTACGGTATATTCGTCAAAGTTGTTTCCCGGAGGATAAGGCGTTGGATCAAGAACTTCCACCCCCTCCACAATATACGAATTGGTTTGGTCCTTATAACCCGGATCTCCACCAACGATATACACATCATACGTACCATTTGGCAGGGCAATCTCCCAATTGCCCATGCCGGTGTTCCACATGTTTAAAGCGTTGTGTGTGTCATATCGCTGGTCAGCATGGATATCACGATCACGCGAACTGGCTGCCTTATCCACGGACCATCCATAGCTGAAGCCGTTGCCCCGGTCGCCGAATACGTCGCCATAATCCGGCAGGTATCCTACAGGCACCTCTCTGGAACCTTGTGTTGCGGACTGGAAGTTGATCTTTACCGACTGGCCATTGGCAACGCCTACAATCAAACCAAAGGTCAAGAGTAAAATTAAACAGACAAGTTTTTTACACATAACATTCCTCCTTCAGAGAAACAAATACAAAGATTAAAGTGCTTTGGCCATGCACCAAAACACCAATTACTTTCAACTTCCAGCAAATGGCAAATACGAAACTCTCACTTCCACTGGATTCTCATTTTGTTGAAACAAACTTTTATAGACTTGACTCTACCTCCTGCTTCTTAAAGCCAACATACACTGCTAACTAAAGTTTGAAAATCCTGATTCTATGGTATAAGCCACAAGCCTCCTTTAAAAGAAACAAGTTTTCTCACCTCATAGAGCCAAAAACCATAGAATATAACAATTATATTTATACCAAATTAACAGCTTGTACCTCAAGGAAAATCTTTAAACACCCCACTTCATACTCCAGCGCCACATGAGTCCAAATAATCTGGTCGCTTGTGTAGATAACCTCTTAAGTTCACAAGAGATACAAGGGATTAAGGCATGGATGCAATGCTAAAAATAAACAGGGCCTATACTGAATCAACCGGTATAGGCCCCCAACTGGTACAGTACCTTTAGCTAATCAACCCACACCAAGCTAATCATTATTCCGCAAGCAGTGGAAGATATAATCTGATGTCATCAATGTACAGATCACCTGCACCACCGGGCTGTGTGTTGGCTCTATCGCCGACACCAATGGTCATCTTCTTGATAGCCTGTGGATTCACGCCGGTAAAGTCGGCAAAAGGAATATTCCACTCTGCCCAGCTTGGTGTAGCTGATGCATTCGGATCCGGATGTGTAATAACCGCACTATTGCCGGTGCTATCCTCAAGAACTACATACATCGGCTCAGGAACATTACTTTCTATTCCAACGTCTTGTGACTGCCAATCTCCTGTAGTTGTGCCGGTTATGGTAACGTCAGAGAATTCAACCTCGCACGTGGCACTACTGTTGTGGCTGCAAACGATTAAGCCAACATAGACATCCACAAGCATAGGCATTGTATCTGACCCCAGTTTTACCCAGTTTGTTCCGTCCATTGAGGTTTGACCTGTAAACGTGTTTCCGCTGCGGGTCAATCTCACCCAGATGGGAGTTCCGACATCAATTTGTGCATCAACATCACTTATCTCGCCCTGCGAAATACGGCGCAGGAACTGAGCTTCATATATAGGCTGTATGTCCACCATCGCATGTGCAGAGTCGCGTTCCAGCGTCTGTCGAATCATCACACCTGCCTTGGCTGAGTCGTGCGTATTAGTCATGCTGACTACCCGTGCAGTTATGCTTCCAGCACCGGAGAGCCGCTTGTAGGCATAATGGAACTGGTCGGAGTTTTCCCAGATATCTGCACCGGCGCCGGTCATTGTGTAGGCTGCTTGCCCCTCAGGGGTGAAGCTGCCAACAGATGCCGATAAGCCTCGCAGCCACAGCGTTAAGGAATCAGCGCCGTTTGCTGTCCAGTCTTGAGCATCCTCCCACGGGCGTTCTGCTTCAGAATAAGTGAGTGTCCCGATCTGCTCTAACTCGGTCCCCTCATTTATAGTGCCATCGTTGTCGTAACGCATGTACATGGATTGAGAGCCACTGCGAACTATACCTTGCTCGGCAAAAGGAGGATCAAGGTGACCCACAGTCATGCCTGTGTTATTCACAAAGTAGTCTGTCCATGTATCGTATATTTTATTAGTGGTGTCGTTATAATCTTCAAAGTTGTCCACTACTGTAAAGTTGGCTACCGTAAAGCTCCAGAGGTCGCCTTTCCAGGGACTATTCGGGTCCACATCATTGATCTCATCGACCCGCCAGTAATAGGTCTGGTTGAATTCGAGAAGACCTTCAGGATCATAAGTTGTAGCGTCTTGGTTTTGACTCAGGAGGACGCTCCGCGGATCGGTTCTGCTGGCTTCGTTGACATCGTCTAAAGCTGTTCCGAAGTACACATCATGCGTTTCAGTGAAGGATCCCGGCCCCCAGCTAAGGATAACATCCCTTGGTACTTCTACGGCATTATTAGCAGGTTTTGGATTAGCAGCCATCGTAGTCGGCTTTGCTTCTTTACCTTCCATAATCAGCTTAACATCCACCTCGGTCACTGCATGGTTATAGAAGCGCGCATCATCGAGCATACCGTTGAAGTAGGATGCATCCCACGAATCCGGCGCGGTACCAGCACCGCTGCTTCTGGTTCCTATATACACACTGGGATCGCCGGTGCCGGGTGTTATTGTCCCTGTAGCGGCATAGCTTGCGTCAGCTTCTCCATTAATATAAATGTACGCCATGTTATCGATTTCATATACGCAGGCAATGTGAAACCATTCATTCATTGGCGCTGCCGTGTTACCCAATATGTTGGTTCCTATCTCCTCTGTTGTTGTAAGGCCTGCACACGTAAAGCATAGGGTGTCTTCTCCGTGCCTTCGTATTGCCCAGCCCATTCTACCAGCGGCATCAGCATCACCACCCTTGCTGAATATAGACCTACCCCAGGGCGAGCCCCAGTCACTAATGTATGACCATATCGTGACGCTGAAGCTACCCTCTGGATTGAACACAGGATCGTTTCCGCAGTCCACATAGTCACCATCACCGTCGAACTGTAGTGCTCCACCTAACTTTCCTTCTGCGACCCAAGCTGTGTTACCAATCAAGGTTCCATCATGGCCACCGATAGAGTCTGTCGCAATGGTGCCGGAACCTTCATCGAGCTTCCAGTGACCGACGATCTCGGCTGAGGCGTTACCTGCCATGCTTGCTACTAAAACAAGGCAGGTTAAATAAATCAATTTCTTGCCCATAATAATCCTCCCTTCAAAAAACTAAAATTATTGTCAACGTGCTTTGGCCAGACACCAATACACTAATTGCCTTCGACAACTTCTTCTCAGATAGAAAAACCTATAAGAAATTGTACCTTTGCTTTCCTCCGTTCTGAAAAAAGAACTTCGATATGCCCTGACGTTGCCTCCTTCCTTTTCGACTCCAGCCGGACGAGCGAAAGCCCTATATGGGCTGTTAACTGAGATGTAAACATATTACCTCCGCCGCTCGAACTTCTCATTAGAATTCAGCATTTTTTATCATAGAGCTGCTCTATGAATTCTACATACCCTATCACCACCACTGCGGCTTAAATACATACGTCTTTCTCAAAGACGTGCTTTGCTGTTAGCTGTTTTAGAAGTCTCTATAAGCTCTATAAGCTTTATAAGGTCTAATCCAATCCGGCCAATCACTTGTAATAGTACCACCGCTCTGAGTCCATGGGCCCGCTGTGTTAAATGTCCTGTGCCACTTTAATGTCCACAGCTCCTTAAGACCGACCTTTCGCACGGAAAAATCCACGAATACACAGCCTACGTATCCATTATGCCGATCAATGCAGCAACGGGCCATACTATTGTCGGCCGTCCAAGCAGAGAATTGATCCTGTTCAGGAGGATTATTCTCTTGTGGGAAGAGGTCGAAACGCAGTGCATCTAAGAACAGCGGTATGTTGGCTGCTCCGTGCACATTCGGGGTCGTCCAGTTATCCACAGTGGCGCTGTCATCGGTGCCTCGCGGGTTAGGATTTTTTGGCGCGAGGACATAACCATTTATACCGTAGCTGCCTGCAATGCCATCTGGGTTTAGAGCCGTGTAATCGCCACGATTGTAGATACCCCAAGCGTTGAAAATGTTAAGCGTGGGGGCTGGATTACCATTTTTGTCAGTTATAGGTTTTGTGGCCGTAGGGCAAAACCATAGCTTGTTTCTCTTGTAACTCTGATAGCGAGCTTCAAGCTCAGCTATCCACCACCAGCCTGTGCCATCTTGTCCGCTCCAGAACTTGCCATCGTTTTCCTGGGTGTACATTGAAGATATGAGGCCCCATTGCTTGAGGTTTCCTATGCACCCTATTGTTCTGGCTTGTTTCTTCACCCGATTCAGTGCAGGCATCAATATCGACATCAATAATGCAATGATAGCGATAACGACCAAAAGCTCAATCAATGTAAAACCTTTTCGTTTTCGCATAGTCATTATCTCCTTTCTTTGAAAACTCTTATCATCTGACATTCTCGTTTAAACTTGGTTTAATAAGTAACTTTTTTCAGTATAATTATACAGCACACCTTAAAATTATGCAACAAAACTTTAGACGAATTTTTTGTTTTTGGCCAATTATTACACATTGGAGGGATAAAAATGCGATATTTTCTGCATGTGCTGTACGTGGCCGGCAGCCATAGCTTCCAGCATTACTAAGGATGTCTATGGATGCAAGTCTTGTTTTTTGCTTATCTTATATCGTTTTTTTAAATCTTAGTTTATAACACACTATATATTTAGACGATACTTTTTCCAGAGCGGGTACTTCCAAAACGGCTTTAGAGCCGGAACGGCGATATGTACATGGTGTCTCAATAACAGGGTCATCAAGTATATATATGTCGGTGTTATTGCTTAATTCATTTGGAAATTCGCCATTATGTTTCGCGTTATAGAGACGCCTATTGATTCAATCCAGACCGGTTTTTGATTAGGATCGATTAACCTGGGCATCTCGGCGAAGAAGGTATCTGCTCATAGTTGATTAGTGCAGGATATTTACCCGCCTTCGCAGAAAGCCACCCCTGCAGCTTCTTGCCCGCCGCCCCGACTCGCGTCGGCAGACGCGGGGGCAGGCGAAGCAAGAGCGGGGGTGGATGAATGCGAAAAGGGTAATCCTCCACAGCCTTGGCGAAGGAGGGTATGCTTCGGCGGGTTTCGCCGAAGCGGCTACGCGCAGGCAGGTATGTGAGGATGCCATCCGCCATAGGCGGATAAAGCCGTGGAGCTTCACTCTTTTATCAAATAGAATCCATGACAGGGAATCTCTATTTTCTGTCCGCCTTTTATATTTATAAGAAGAATATCTGTGAAAATTTGCCCTTGGCCTTCAATATTAGGCGGAGTTATTCCCAGCTCAAACTGATAGCTGTTTTCAACTTTTGTCTGACTGAGAAGCCTGATGAGATTATTCTGTGATGACACGGTTTCAACTTCAAAATCGCCGGCATAGTTGTTGACTATTCGGATTGATCGTTGCATAGGTTTATTAGGTTCGGCATTAAGGATGATTATCTGAGCCGGCTTAATTGTAAACTTTGGTGGCACATCAAAGGGTATAGCGACCGTTTTCCATTCGGGATGGGTCAGGCTAATATGGACAAATCCCCTCATATTTTCTTGAATCTTGTCCATATTAATCTTGGGTTTAAGAACAAACTTTGCCGCTTTCACTGAGGAATCTACATCGGCAGTTATACAGTTAAGGGTCGATTTGAAAGCAGCAATGGAAAACAGCTGATTATCTAAACTCCTGATGGTAATCTTTGGACAGATAGTATTGTCCCTGTTAAGCAAGAGCTTGAAACTCTGAGGCTCCCAGGCAACTTTCGGTACTATTTCGGCTTTGAGGGTCAGCGCTACCTTGGGCTTTGCTTTATCGTTACTATACACATACAGTCGTCTCATTACTGAACCGAGGTACTTGCCCGAAGTGTAATTAATTTTCAAGGTTCCGCTTTCGCCAAGCGCATATTCTTTCTTGTCTAATGTAACAGTGACGCCGCAACAGGAATCTACTTCGTTGATTATCAACAAGCCATTTCCTGAGTTTGTAAATTTGAATTCAGTGGTTATCTTTTGCTCTGGACCGACTTCGCCGAAGTCGTGGGCTACCTTGTCAAAGGTAATAATTGGCGTGAGCTGAGCTTCCAATGCGGCTTCAAGTTTTTTTTCGGGACTTTGGCAACCGATGTTTAAGAGTAAAACGAAATTGACAAACAGTAAAATTAATGTCGCATAATTGCGTTTCATATTACTACCTCCAAAAAAGATTGTAATATAACTGTTTGCTATGCAACATCTTAATTATTTTAACAAAAATAGCGCCAGCAAGCAACAAGCGCGGAACGCTATATCGGGAAATGCCTTATTTTCTGCGAAAAATGGGCATAAAAATCGGTCAGTTGAGTTGTTATTTTTGGCGATTTTTAAAAGATTGTCGCCCAAAAATTACAGATTAGATGGGATAAAGAGAACAAGTTGGGTTTGCAGCAAAATTAAAAAACCGCTGGAGAAGTGAAAAACTGCAAAACTAATTATCGAAAATTATTAACTGTTTTGGTTTTTTCTCATCCCAGACGGCAGTTGTATTCCAACACGTCCCTCAGATTCTCTGAAATCAACTATCACTTTGGCCGCAGCCTTTGGATCGTCCAGCACAGTGAATACACTCAGGTCTTCCGGAGAGATGAAATGGTGCTCCCGAAGCATCTTTTCTTTCATCCATTTAATCAAGCCTTGCCAGTAGTCACTGACCATTAGTATCACTGGGAAGGACGCCTGTTTTAATGTTTGAATCAATACCAGTGATTCGAAAAATTCATCCATAGTTCCATAGCCGCCGGGGAAGACTATGAAACCATGAGCGTATTTTAAGAACATCACTTTACGACAGAAGAAGTATCTGAAGTTCAGAGACAGATTCTGATATTCGTTCGGGATTTGTTCCATTGGCAGCTCAATGTTTAGTCCGATGCTCTTTCCACCTGTTTTGGCGGCTCCTTTGTTTGCTGCTTCCATGATGCCGCTGCCGCCGCCGGTAATTATTGCGAAACCGGCCTTTGTCAGTTCGGATGCGGTTTGCTCAGCAAGTTTATAGTATCGCTCTTTTGGCTTTGCACGGGCGGAGCCGAAAAATGAAACAGCCGGGCCGACTGAGGCCAGCTCGTCATATCCCTCCACGAACTCAGCCATCACTCGGAATATACGCCAGAGATCCTTGACCGGATTTTCGAGCATTTCCATCATATCTCGTATCTCATATCCCGCGTCGCGCTTGGATTGCTGCACCGTGTGGGATCGCTTCACGGAATATGAATTTTACCATGAAACTGGGTCAAATGCTACCGGACAATATTTTGATATCGGACAATTTTCACAGTCTGGTTTACGGGCTTTGCAAATATATCGGCCGTGAAAAATCAACAGGTGACTGAATAACGTCCAGTTTTTCTTAGGTACTATTTCGGCTAAATCAAATTCCAACTTAACCGGATCGGCATATTCGGACAGTCCCAATCGTCGGGATAGCCGAATTACGTGTGTATCACAGACTATACCGGGTATGCCGAAAGCGTTGCCTAATATAACGTTTGCAGTTTTACGGCCTACACCTGGAAGAGCTAAAAGCTCTTCCATAGTATCAGGGACTTTACCACCATATTTTTCGGCTATAGCTGTGCAGGCGCCTTTAATATTGGTAGCTTTATTGTGGTAAAAACCGGTGCTTCTTATATCCGACTCGATATGCCCAATGTCGGTTTTGGCCCAATCCTTTGCCGACTTATATGTCTTGAATAGATTTTTTGTCACCATGTTGACCCGCTCATCTGTGCACTGGGCAGATAGAACCGTGGCGATCAAAAGCTCAAGTGGATTGCGAAACTTTAATGCTATTTTTGCATCTGGGAACCTTTTTTTTAAAATAGGCCAGATTGTCTTAGCCCGTTCAGCAGCCTCGGCCTTGCATGCTTTTATCTTTGTCTGTTTCACCATTTTCTTTTCTTGTATTGTCATTGCGAGGCCCCCTGGGGCCGTGGCAATCTCATTGGTCACGTTTGAGATTGTGGCGCAAGCCATCCCGGCGACTTCGCTGCGCTCGCAATGACTCCAACGATCTTTTCAATTCGTCCGCAAACAGAATTCCGCGCCATTTAATCGGCTCTTTTTTGTCCGGCATAAATAGCATACTAACTGGCACTGCCGGCTCATTATAGATATTTTTCAAGGCCAACGTCGCCGGAAGGTTCTTTTCAGTTGTATCAGCTTTAATTGCTAAAACACCTTTTTGTTCTATTAATTTCGCAATATCTCTACGCTGATAAATCATCCTATCCACAAATTCGCAATTAGTACACCAGCCGGCAGTGAATTCTATCAAAACGGGCCTTTGTTCGGCCTTTGCACTACGAATCAAATCTGCATTATATTCCTGCCAGTTGATAAGCTGTGGTGCAAAAAAGAACCGAAAAGCAAAAATAACCAAAGCAACAGCTATAATACGAACTAATAGTTTGCGTGAAGGCTTGGTTCCGTAACCAACCCAGCCGGCCCACATCCAGACGCAAAAACTTAGAACAACTGCAAAATACAGTACATTGATTTTATTATCATCAGGAACTGCTTTTATCAGTTTCACAGCGATGATTAACAAAATAAAGCCGAGTGTTTGCTTAAAT